>UOEW01000370.1_pt1 | contig 13126 bp, 7 predicted proteins | sample 1988701 | NCBI WGS metagenome assembly UOEW01 (sample SAMEA4712195, study PRJEB27164) | hydrothermal vent metagenome | biome: marine basaltic hydrothermal vent biome; feature: marine hydrothermal vent; material: mineral | place: Pacific Ocean | collected 2011-06-14/2011-07-23 | depth 1719 m | reverse complement strand
AAAACTTAGGTTTAAAGCTAAGTTATGAGCCTCTACAGTATTTAAACAAACATTGCAAAGATCGGCATCAAGGTATTATTGCCTTAATTAAAATACCAAAATTACCTGATGAGAGTGATTTAAAAAATGATATTGCTCAAATTGAGACTCCTTTTATCTTGATTTTGGACAACATCGAAGACCCAAGAAACTTGGGGGCATGCTTGCGTAGTGCCGATGCTGCGGGAATAGATCTAGTTATTATTCCCAAACACAAGTCCGCAAGCCTGACACCTGTAGCGAAAAAGACCGCAGCAGGAGCAGCTGATAGTTTAACAATTTATCAAGTCACCAATATTGTCAATGCTTTAGAGATTTTAAAGGATAATGGTGTATGGATAGCAGGAGCAGACTGTGATGGTGACTCTAAAAGCATTTATCAACTAGACTTATGCGGCTCACTTGGTATTGTACTAGGCAATGAAGGCAAAGGCATTCGCCCATTGGTGAAAAAGCATTGTGATTTTATGCTGCATATTCCCATGTTTGGTACCGTCCCAAGCCTAAATGTATCGGTTGCCACGGGTATTATTTTATTTGAAGCAAACCGCCAAAGAAAAAATATAATAACGTAAAAGCATAGAGAGAATCAAGGGAGCTATTCAGCGTGTTTAGTGTTTCAGCTTTAATTTATTGTGATTGGGCAATAATCTATAGATAATCGGTGAATAGTATTTTTATCTAAAACTAAACAAGTTAAAATAACCCCCATGAAAAATATATTCGCTCGATGTCAGTTTTTAACTTCTGCCTATAAAGTTTCGCAACTACCTGTGGATACGGGTTTAGAAATAGCTATTGCCGGACGCTCCAATGCAGGCAAATCTACCACTTTAAATACTTTAGTGGGCAATAAAAAAATGGCAAAAGTCAGTAAAACACCAGGCCGCACCCAATTGCTTAATTGCTTTGATTTAGGCGATAATAAGCGTTTTGTTGATTTACCTGGTTATGGTTATGCTAAAGTGCCAAAAAAGGTGAAGGCTCACTGGCAACATGAAATTAATATATACTTGCAACAACGCAAAAGTCTGATTGGCGTGGTTATAGTTATGGATATTCGTCATCCATTGAAGGAATTTGATAGACAGTTTTTACGATGGACAGATCAATCAGGTCTATATTCACATGTATTGTTGAATAAATCCGATAAATTTCGTTCCGGTAAAAGAAAAGCGGTTTTATTAGAAGTTAAAAAAGCTCTGGAAGATATAACCCGCACCGCAACCATTGCGACTTTCTCAGGTCTAAAAAAACAAGGCATTACAGAGCTTTCTGCCACACTAATGTCATGGTTCCTAGATCCAAGTGTAGCCACCCTCGAGGAAGAATAAATGGGTATACGATGTTTACAGGGAATGCTGGCTATTGAAACATTTCTCGATAATGATTCACAGCCCAAATTAGTTCTGACTCAGGAAGCAATAAAACAATTAAATCAGCAAATTAGTAAAGAGTTATTGGCTATTTTACCGCAGCTTAATGACTCATCCTATGCGATTGTTGGTGGTTTATACCAGAGCAGTGAACTATTACAACCAGGCTTTCCAATTCACACCCAACTACGTCAATATGCTAATGCTGCACTCAAGGGTGAAAATAATCGACGCAACCAGCTGGTTATTGGTGCAAATGAGCAGGGCAACTTGCCCGCAGGTCTGGTACTCGACACTAATGCTCAGGTCTCACCATTGTTATTGTTACCTTTTGTGATTGTCACTGAACATGCTAAAACCAAAGAAATATTTGAACAACAGTTAATGCATAAAGGCATGGGCTCGATTGAATTATTGCAACAAGTGCAAAATACTATTGGCACTAAGGTTAGGCATATAAATTTCATGACGATTTTGGATTTGGCAGCGATGATGCACAATCATTTACAAATGGCAGGTTTTGAGTCTTTATGGCAGTTGCTGGAACAAGCTATGTTTAGTCAAAATCCAAAAACCAAAGTAACTACCCCGCAGTTTAATGAATTTTATCTGTCTAAAAAAATAATCTTTACTCCATTTTTCTCACTAGTATTTTGGGGTACAAAAGGTCCGGGTAAGACCCTTGCGGATAAGCAAGAAAAATACTTACACTACATTCAGGTACAAAGACAGTATATTGCCACCTTGAGGGAACACGGATTAGATGTGCGTCAATTTGTTCCCACTCCACAAACATGGATGCCAGATACGGAGCATATTTGCTTTGCCACCCTAGAGCAGAGTCGATTAGCTGGCGATTACTACCACGAAATTATCAAACCTATTGACCCAAATAAAAATATTAATGTTGATAAACATACTCACCAACATTTGGGGGTACTATTTTTCCAAGTTACTGATGAAAATGAAGGTTTGGAGTTTTATTATCCAGTAACCAGTGATGGCATACATAAAATTGAAGAAGTCTTAAAGTCAGTCACCCCGCATCCCATCCCATCCAAGCGGACATTTTAACTTTGAGGTATATGACGCAAACATTTGTTACTCGATAATTTCTTTTTTACCAATCTTTTTTTTTGGCTTTCTCCACCATTGGTTTTTATCAAAACCATTAATTACTTGTTTTAGCCAGTTGATTAGAGCAAAACTCACCCAGATTGACCAGAGCAACATTAAGGCTTTATACCACCAAATAGGCACACTAATAATAGTTATATTGGGCAGCTGGTTTTGAGAGGTGTCCATAAACCAATTTAAATTCGACGCATAAGAATTCATACCTGTTACCCCCATATTGGGATAAGATAACAAGCCAGATGCAACTGCACCGATAAATACTATTAATACGATGGCAGTAACAAACAAGGTAAACCATTGCAGTAATATGCTTTTAGTGTTTTTCGCAACTTGCGGTTGTTGGTTTTTCCAACCAATGAAAAACAACCAGATGGTCACAAAACCAAAGGCAAACCATGAAACAGTGCCAAAGGCATAGCCTAAGACCAGCCATTGCCAAAATTTAAGAATTGAATAAGGCAATCGAGCCAGAAAAAATGCCAATAGGGTAAAAACCAAAAATTCACCCCAGTACAAAAAAGCAGGACCAACTCCTTTTGAATAACCATAGAGAATCCAGCGACTTTTTGGTATTTGTACTTGTTGACTAATATTGGTATAATTATTTTGTAAACTAATAGAAGGAGTTTGGTTGATTATATTAAGTGACTTATTCACTTGCCAATCAATAATCACCTTGTGTTTCCCAGGTAAAAAGCTCACGGCAACAACGCCATCATCATTGGTTAAGTTAGACTCTACCCCGTCATAGGCAACCCGATTAATATCTGCAGTTTTTGCAAGATTTATGTAAAAATTTCCACCTTGAGTTGCACGATAAACAATGGTTGTTAGAACCTTGGTTGATCGTTGCCCAATTCTAAAGACATTATTTATTGACTCAACAGAGATAATCTCTCCAGCAGTTGCCTGAGGTCTATTTATTTTAATCGTTAAAGATTCATTGGGTCGTGGTTTATACACATGGGTAAAATAATCATCTAATTTACCCTCAATATCAGCAGGTGTCATTATCTCTACACCACTAATATCAATATTCCATTGCGGTGATGCGAGTATTTCCCATGTTTCAAGATAGTGAGAATTACTAGCTGCCAATAGCTTTATTTCTGGGGTTTTATCCAACCTTGAACCCCAGATGTAACTAGCAGTGGTTGCATCTAAGCTCACCACAATATTCCCTTGCGTATCGGTTTGTACTTTATCTGTTGGGTGCTCGTTATTCATCAATGGAATTGAAATATTTACAGCTCCTTGATTGGGTGCTACTCTTTGTACGGTTGTAGTGACAAACCAATCATCATCAAAGGTTATAGATCTTTTGACACTGAAGAACTGCTTAATATCGGTACTTTTTGCTGCTTTTGCCGCTGTTGTTTCTGTAACTGTAGAAATTAATTGTAAGGTATTATTATTTAAAACATTACCATCAATCCCAGCTATTTGCCAACCATTAGCACTAGCAGATATAGAACCTGGTGATAAAGGATAAAGAATAGAAATACTATTACGGCTCGCAAGTTCTCCAGATAATTTAATAGTATTAATGCCCTTTTTAATACTTATCCAAGGTGTGTTTTTATAGTTGATTTGGTTGTTTTGTAACTTACCATTGACCGTAATATCCTCCACACGCCAGTCTTTTGAATGGGGAATAGCAACGATGACATCATCAAAAGCATGATAGTTAAGAGTGATTTGCAAATTTGAGCCGTTAACCGTAACCTCACTAGCATTTATTGCTGCACAATTTGTTTTGCATGGTTGTTGCTGATAAATACGATTATGCAATTCATCTAACAATGACTCAGGCGGATAGTTTTGGGCAAAGCTCATATTTGGAACGATGAAAACCATTAGTAGTAATAGAGCCGTATTTACTTTTGTAACTTTATTATTAAAGATACCATTTTTCAGTTTTTTAACCAAAAGAATCAACCAAAATATCGAAGTAAATACTAGCAGCAATCGCCATAAAGTACGTACCACTGGAGGCACTAAAATAAGTTTAAATTTTTGTTTGTCATTAATAGGTCCCTCCCAACGTAAAGAAAATTTATTGGTTTGCCATAGTGGCAATCCTTTTCCAGCTTGCAGTATTGCACCTGTTTGGTAGCGATTGACTAAATCAGAGTTGCGAATTCTTGATCCAGTTACCATGAGCTTACCTAGTTGTTGTTTATCTGCCTCAACATTTGCTGGAGGACTTTGTGATACAATTGCATTCATACGGCTATAGGTTTGCTCATAGGCTTGATTCAATTGTTTCATTGGAGCACGTTTTTTGGAGACCGACTTTACTTCTGATCTAGATATAAAAGAATCAGAGTAGCCCATTGTCTGCTCAAGCTGTGGATAAATGGACAATCTAACCTGGGCAACCAAGAATGGCATCAACACCATTAACAGCCCCAAAACACTTACAACTGCATAACTACGAATTAAAGATAATATTTTACCAGTAGGTTTAATGGATAATAATGCTGCAATAACGAGAATATTGATCCATGCAATTAATGGCATTGAGTATTCATGATAGCCTAGAGTCAGGGTGACAAAGGCCAAAACAGCACTTTTAATACCTATAACTTTATAACAAAAAATCGTTATGAGCATAACAATAAAAACATCCCATAGTTGCCATTTTTCAAGCCAAATACCCGTACTGGCATCTACATTACTGACCGCAAATGGCAAATATCCATAGGGAAGGAACATCTCGGTTTTAATATAGTCGAAGTTTGCTTGCCAAGGCGTTATATTGCTCAGTACCTCTTTGGTAAATTCACTATTGACAATCAGATCGATGTTTGGTGTCCGCAACTCCAGTCCTTGTGAGCCTTCTGCAGATTTTGTAATCAGCATATTTTTATTATGATTTTTTGCATTTAACAACTGATAGCCAGCAACACCATTCAAACGCCAACTGCCTAATTTCCCACCATTAATTTCATCCCTGCTGCGTAAAGACTCACCATTAAATGCTAGCCAAATTGTGCGGTATAAATTGAGTTGGGCACTTTGGTTGAGAGTACCTCTTTTTTGTTCAATGATTTCAAAACTTTCACCAGAATTTATTAAAAAATTAGGTACTTCACTCCAGCGTGAGTTAGCCTGCTCTGGGTTTATCGGTTTGACTCCCTTAATTTGTGTAATGCGAATATTTTTATTATCTTGATAAGCCCAAATTTCCTGGTTAGGCCAAAACTCTCCATCTGGGTTAAATTCTATTTTTTCTGGCCAATTAAGCACCATAAAGCCTATATCAATCTGCCAATTACCTGGTTTTAGTTGTGCCCATAAATAACCATCATTATCAATATAGGCAGAAATATCACCGCCAATACTAGTGACTTGCAAATGTTGGTTAGCAATTTTGCCAAGTTTTTCATTTCGTGCTGAACCAGAAATATACAGATCTAAAACCACATACATAATCATTGGATGACCATCAATCAGCAGCCTATTAACCTTGAACTCAGTTTTATTAAGTTGCTGTTCGGTAGCTTGAGTGTTTGCACCTAACCATAAATTTGTTCCTTTTATTTGTGGGAAACGAATTTCAGTATTATCGATAACTAAATTTATATCCGCAACTTGAATTGGAATGAGTAGATTTTCGGGGCGTTTTTGCCAACTGAAATTTCCCCTAATATTATATTTGCCTTTGCTAAGAAAAATTCGAGGCAAGCCATTATGTCTTTGCACAATTTGGGCAATATTATTTGCCTTTACAGTTTGTGGCCACGATTTTTGCCCTCCAGGTAATATAATCCAGCTATCCTGCAATATATCCCAATTTATACTAAATTTTGCATTATCATCTTGGATATTTAACTCTAAGGTAGCAGGCCAGGCGCAAACATGAGCGGCTTGATTTTTGCTATCTTTATTATAAAAATAGGGGCAGTCTTGAAATTCCTGCTCATATTTAATCCATTCTTGCCATTGACTTAAATCTTTTGGGATTTTTTGAGCCTGAGATAAATTAAATATTGAGGCAATAATTATTACACTTAATATCAGTACAAGCTTGATAGTGAAAGAAATAGAATTCATAATGTCTTGACTCCTTTATATATTGCGTTCATTACACAAGTTGTACGCAGAACTCCATTATTATAGCAAATAATTAATATAATTCAATAAGAAATTTTGCTTGCTTGTTTCTTTTTCAGTGTAAATTTTTTCTGTAAAATGATGAATTTTATAAAGGCCAGATGACTTGTACTCTAATTTGTGTTTCTATATCGGGATTAGGGCAGTAGATTGGTCTTTTGCGGTCAGGCACTATATAATTAGCCATTTACACAATTAATCATTACCTTGTTAAGCACACACAAATTATTAGCAAACCTCAATGAGGCTCAAACCGCAGCGGTAACCACTGATGCACAACACTCTTTAGTATTAGCTGGAGCCGGTAGCGGTAAAACCAGAGTGCTGGTGTATCGAATTGCTTGGTTGCTGGCAGCTGAAGGCATCTCTCCATATGCAATATTGGCAGTAACTTTTACCAACAAGGCAGCAGCACAAATGCGTAATCGCGTAGCAGAGCTGTTGCATAAACCTGCCACTGGTATGTGGATTGGGACATTCCATTCTATTGCCTTGCGACTGTTGAGTATGCACCATAAAGAGGCAGAACTGCCTAAGAATTTTCAGATTTTGGATTCAGAGGATCAATATCGGCTGATTCGACGTGTGATTGTAGATTTGGAACTGGATGAGAAACAATGGTTGCCACGGATGGTACAAGGTTATATTAATGGTAAAAAAAATGAAGGAATTCGTGCCAGTGAAATTGATGATTTTGGTGATGATAATAGTTCAACCTTGATTCGGTTATACCAGCACTATGATGATTACTGTAACCGTGGTGGTTTAGTAGATTTTGCCGAAATGTTATTGCGAGTCCATCAATTGCTTTTGAATAATCCACCTTTGCTAGAACATTACCAGGGACGATTTGGTGCAATTTTGGTGGATGAATTTCAAGACACCAATGAAATCCAGTCTGCTTTTATTCGACTATTGGCAGGCACTAAAAACCGGGTGATGGTGGTTGGTGATGATGATCAGTCGATTTATGCATGGCGTGGAGCGAAGATTGACCATATTATTGGCTTTAAAGATCTATATGCTAATGTGATTCAGTACAAACTAGAGCAAAATTATCGCTCTAGCAACAATATTCTAAAAGCTGCCAATGCAGTTATTAAACACAATACAAAAAGACTAGGTAAGGAGCTGTGGTCAGAACAAGGTGGAGGCGAATTAATTCAATATTATGGAGCATACTCTGAATATGATGAGTCGGCATTTGTAGCTGAAGAAATTGACAGTATTATTGGCTCTGGCATAGCTGGTGATCAAATTGCTATTTTATATCGTTCTAATATGCAATCGCGCTTATTGGAAGAAAATTTACTAAAACGTAATATTGCCTATAAAGTTTATGGTGGCTTGCGATTTTTTGAACGTATGGAGATTAAAGATGTGCTTGCCTATGTTCGTATCATTAATAATCGTCATGATGATGTGGGCTTTGAACGTATTATCAATACTCCGACCCGTGGACTTGGCAATAAAACCACCAATCAAATTCGCAACTGTGCTTTGCTGAATCAAATAAGTTTATTTGCTGCTGGTAAAGTTTTACTGGAACAAGGTTCCCTAACAGCACGGGCAGCAGAATCGCTTGCTGGATTTATCAACATGATTGACGAATTTGATCATAATCACGATAAAGAACAGCTTAATCCGCTATTTGCAGACGTGATTGAACGTACCGGCTTACGTGAGCATTACCAAAAAGAACCACCAGAAAAAGCCCTAACACGCTTGGAAAATCTGGATGAATTGTTAAATGCTGCCGAAACCTTTGTCAAACCACCAGAAGATGATGCCATTGGCATGACTGCACTTGCTTCTTTTTTAGCTCAGGTTTCACTGGAGGCGGGAGAACGTAGTAGTGATAAAGATGTACCATGCGTACAGTTGATGACCTTGCACAGTGCCAAAGGACTGGAGTTTCCCTACGTGTTTTTAGTTGGTTTGGAACAGGGGTTATTCCCGCATAAAAACTCCATGGATGACCCAGAAAAACTACAGGAAGAACGCCGTCTGTGTTATGTTGGTATCACTCGTGCAGAACACAAGTTATATATGACTTATGCAACATCCAGACGCATAAGAGGCAGGACCCAGGGTTGTTTGCCATCCAGGTTTTTAACTGAAACCCCTAACCAACTGGTAAACCAAATTCAGGGTAATATTTTTAGAACTCAGCATAGCAACATGCACACAAGTAATGATAACTCACCATATGCCCACTATATACCTGGTATTTTAGTAGAACATCAAATATTTGGAGAGGGTGTTGTCATTGAGCTATCAGGACAAGGCGATTATACTGAAATTATAGTAGAGTTTCAGCAACACGGGACTAAAATTTTAGCAGCAAAATTTGCTAAATTGAGTATAATATGACGAGCAATGGTCAAGCACTAGGAGCTTGTGCGAGAATAAGTTGGTCGTCCAATACCGCAGGGCAGTAAAAATAAGCACTATTGAGTACCTGAGAAAAACTAAATAAGGCATCGATGATACCATCCTCTAAACCTGCCATTCTGCGCATCTGTACTTCATAACGATCAAGATTTTCACAAAATGCAATAAACATCAGACCCTCACCATGTTCATTTGACCAAGGCATTGAGCGTCTTAAAATATCTGCATTAATAGCAAAAGTGCCTTGATCTGAGCGATTAACATGTGAACTTTCTGGAGCGTTGTCTAACTCGACATTATCTACTAATCTTCTACCGATGGTATTATCTTTTTTCTCTTGAGAAAAGCAATTGAATTTACTCAGGTCGTGTTGCCACTGTTGTACTGCTACAAAGCACGAGCCATCTTGACCCATTACCGCAGATTTGGCATCCTCTCCTTGGGGGTTTTCTGTGCCGTCTTCATAACCGGTTAAATCATGCCCATTGACCTTGTCCGTGCCTAGATATTTAAAACCGTCAACCTGTAATTGTAAGTGCAGATATTGTGACAATACCTTGTTGATTTGTAAAAATCTTATGGCAACCTTTCCTGCCTCGGAATCACGGATAAATACAAACAGGTCACCATAAGTTGTTGGCACTGCAACCCTGGCATTGAGCTGGGGAAATTCTCGGTAATTGGCAATATCAATCTCCAGCAACTCCAAAGCGTTCCTACCTAGTCCAATGATTATGTGAGTATCGATAAATACAGATTGCAACATCTCTAAAAAATCAACTTTAGTGGTATTTGTTTTCAGGTTATAGATTAAAAAGCGCCCATTATTTGCACCTTGTTCCAGAATGCCAGGCTGTAAATTATTCATTGGTTTTCTCTCTTATATTTATCTTTAAGCTTTATGTAATGTTTGGCAGAATACTCCAGTTGCTGTATTTGTTTTGCCGTTAAGTCCCGGACTTTTTTAGCAGGGTTGCCTAGCCATAACTCGCCAGATTTGACCCGTTTATTTGGAGGTAGCATTGCTCCAGCCCCAATCATAGCATAATCAGCTATCACACAATTATCCATAATAACTGCACCCATGCCAATTAGGCAGTAATTGCCAATAGTACAGCCATGTAAAATTGCACCGTGTCCAACTGTCACCCCATTGCCAATAATTAACGGGCTACCAGAATCATATTCACCTTTGTGGGTAACATGTAGTATACTTCCATCCTGAATATTGGTGTCATGACCAATTTTAATAAAATTTACATCGCCTCGAACCACGGTCATGGGCCAAATTGAGCTATTTTTGCCAATTTCAACCTCACCAATGATACAAGCCTGAGCATCGATGTAAGCTGAGGAGCAGATTTTTGGAAGTGTATTTGCAAATTTTCTGATAGACATTTAAGATTTAGGTAATAATATATATGAATGATACAACTATACCATTAATTCAAAGTGATGCAGTATTATTTGGGGTTCTGGCAGCAATTTTAGGGCTGGTTTTTTATACTCAGCAACATAAAGCCAAGTTTTGGCAGAAATTTTATGGAGTTGTCCCTGCATTATTACTGTGTTATTTTTTACCCTCGCTATTAAATACCTTTGGTCTAATCGAAGAAGCTGACTCAAAACAGCTTTACCATGTAGCATCACGTTACTTGCTACCAGCGGCCTTGGTTTTATTGACTATTAGTGTTGATTTAAAAGGTATTGTGCGTCTAGGTCCTAAGGCTGGTATTATGTTTTTAACAGGAACCCTTGGCATAATCATTGGTGGCCCGATTGCTTTTATGCTAGTGCGTGCTATATCACCTGAGGCCTTTTTAGGCTCTGCTGCTGAAGAAATCTGGAAAGGTATGACAACTCTGGCTGGTAGCTGGATAGGAGGAGGAGCTAATCAGGCAGCAATGAAAGAGGTCTATTCAGTATCGGATGAAGCCTTTGCCAAAATGATAGCAGTTGATGTGATTTGGGCAAATATCTGGATGGGAACATTGCTGTTTATGGCTCAACGTGCCAAAAAAATTGATGCTAAAACTGGTGCAGATGTTTCAGCTATTGAAAGGATTAAACTCAAAATGGAGACCTTTCAAACTGAAAATGCCCGTAAGTTTAACCTCAATGATTTAATGCTTATTCTGGCAGTTGCGTTTGCAGCCACAGCTATTGGTCATGCATTTGCTAACTGGATTTCTCCAATTATCAATACAAATTATCCAGTATTAGCGGATATTTCCTTAGGTAAACCATTTTTCTGGTTAGTTGTTGTTGCCACTATGGTTGGGGTTGTCTTATCCTTTACCAGGGCAAGAAAGCTTGAGGGCGGTGGAGCCTCTGCTGTGGGTTCGGTATTTATTTATATTTTAGTTGCTACCATTGGTTTAAAAATGGATATTACCAAAATTTTTGATGACCCAATCGTATTTTTAATTGGTGGTATATGGATATCTATTCACGCAATATTGTTGCTGGTAGTTGGTAAATTGATAAAGGCACCATTATTCTTTTTGGCAGTAGGCTCACAAGCGAATGTGGGTGGTGCTGCCTCAGCTCCCGTTGTTGCATCTGCCTTTCATCCGTCACTAGCTCCTGTTGGAGTGTTGTTGGCAGTATTTGGTTATGCAATTGGTACGTATGGTGCGTGGTTTACTGGAGTATTGCTACAAATGATTGCTCAATAACAGCAAGTACGTTTATTTATTTTGGTTTATTCCAGCCCTCAATGGTTCTTTGTTTTGTTCTGGAGATGGTTAATTTTTCTGCCTGTGCATCTTTGGTCAAGGTTGTTCCAGCACCAATTGTTGCACCTTTACCAACAGTTACAGGTGCGATTAATTGAGTATCGGATCCAATAAACACATTGTCTTCAATAATGGTTTTAAATTTATTTACGCCGTCATAGTTGCAAGTAATGGTGCCAGCACCAATATTGACATTGTCACCAATTTCACAATCACCCAAATATGTCAGATGTGATGCTTTGGAGTTATATCCAATAGTGGTTTTTTTGGTCTCAACAAAATTACCAACCTTGGCTTTTTCAGCTAATCTGGTGCCTGCTCGTAACCGGGCAAATGGTCCAATATCACAATCTCCACTAGTAATAACACCCTCAAGCACTGAATGTGGAGCTATACGAGTATTTTCACCTAGTTTACAGTTTTTAATTATTGCATAAGCACCGATTGTTACATTATTGCCAATTTGATTGTACCCTTGCAGAACTACCCCGACATCCATAGTGATGTCTTGACCACAATCAACCTTACCACGAATTTGGACACTATTTGGTTCGGGCATATAAACGCCTTGTAACATTAACTGTTCTTTCAGTTGTATTTGTTTGATAGCCTCGCACTCAGCTAGCTGAACTCTGTTGTTGATACCTTTGATAGTATGGCTATTGGTAACTTTTATAGCATGGAAACTGCGGTTATGTTTATGCGCGATTGCTAGTATATCAGTTAAATATAACTCTTTTTGGGAGTTGTTTTTATCAATTTGTGGCAACCATGTCTGTAGATCAGTAGCTGCTGCCATAATAATGCCTGAGTTTACTTCCTTTATCTGTCTTTGTGAGGTGTTTGCATCTTTTTCTTCGATAATTGCACTGACCAAGCCTGCGGTGTTTTTGATTATGCGTCCATATCCATATGGCTCATCTAGTTGTGCGGTTATGACGGCTTGTGGGTGCTGTAGCATTCTGGTTAAATCATTTGCCTGAATCAAAGGAGCATCCCCAACTAATACCAGTACTTTAGCATCAGCATCAACATATGGCATGGCTAACTGTACTGCATGGCCTGTGCCTTGAGGGTTGACTTGTGCTACCCAAATAAGAGTTTTATCCTGCAAATGTAACTTTAGTTGTTTGCCAAGGTGACCATAAACCATGATTATTTTTTGCGGTGATAATTGTTGACAAGTCTGCAAAACCTGCTCAATTATGGTGCTATCTGCCAGAGGATGTAGGACCTTTAACTTATCTGACCGCATTCTTGTACCCTCACCCGCTGCAAGAATAATAATATTTAGTTTGTTGGACATAAGACTAGTACCCAAAT
>UOEW01000187.1_pt1 | contig 13211 bp, 6 predicted proteins | sample 1988701 | NCBI WGS metagenome assembly UOEW01 (sample SAMEA4712195, study PRJEB27164) | hydrothermal vent metagenome | biome: marine basaltic hydrothermal vent biome; feature: marine hydrothermal vent; material: mineral | place: Pacific Ocean | collected 2011-06-14/2011-07-23 | depth 1719 m | reverse complement strand
CATAAGTGTTATTCACAATACCACCAACAACAAAACATACAACCTTTCCTGCGGGAGTCACATTACACGCATATCCAGCACCAGCACCCAGTCCGGACCCAGCAGGAGCACACTCAATTAAACTTAAATAATGACAGTCTCTTAAACAATCTGTCCCGTATTTCGGATTTGGGCAAGGTACTTCAACCAATTTAGGCCTAGAACAACCCCACTCTCTATTATATGGATGCCACACTCTATAACCTTCTTCACAACCACTTTTAACCCAACCACATTCGAGTCCTTTTAATCCTAAATAGTCAATGATAATGTTAGGATTATTGTTTACATAGTTAAACATATTTAATCCCCCTCCAAGACCAATAGGATCACTTTTAATATACCTGCCTAAACCTGGATGATAATTTCGATGAAAGTTGTAATATGTGCTTGTTTCAGCATCTCTATACTGCCCAGCAAAAGCAAAATTACTATTAATTATATCTGTAGAGTTACTCCACTCCCCAAAAGCTTTCATTTCCCTAGCATTAACCACTTGGCCTTGTTTATCATGTAAAATATTTGGCGTACCTAAATGATCATTTTGATAGTAGTAATAGGTGTTATTTTCGCGTTTTAATATTGGACTTGTTGACCATGTGTTTTGGGGACTGAATAAATAGCTGGTTATTTGTCCGTTGGTTTTTTCGGCACTATATCCTTCATCGTTATAGTGGAAATATGTTGTTGTGGTAGTTGCATCTGGGTTTGTTACTGTTTTAGATAGTCTTCGACCAAATGGGTCGTAGTAATAAGTAGCTATATTTACCCCACTTCCATCTTTGATTTCAGCTAGACGGTTTTCGGTGTTATAGATATATTGTTTTTCTAAAACAGCATTGTTGTCTTTTTCTTCTATCTGGCTACCATTAGCATCATAGGTAAATTGATTGTTTACTGAATTGAGTAATTGATTGTTTTGGTTGTAGAGCCATTGGGTTATTCCTGTGCTTGAGTCGGTTTTTCGATTGCCAAGAGCATCATAGGTAAAAGTTTCATCCGTAAGATTCGGATAATCAGCATTGGTTAATCTGTCTAAATCATCATAACCGTAGCTATAATCGCCATGCTCGGTGTTTTTGTTGGTGATATTACCTGTTGGGGTGTAAGTATAGTCATAGTTCATCAATGTTTGATTACTTGTATCTTGTACATTTATGCTGTTGATTCTTTGTAAGCCGTCGTATGCAAGAGTTCTGGTTATTCCTCCTGGGTAGTTAATTGTCTGTGGTCGGTTCCAGTTGAAATTTTGGTAGCTGATATTGCCTTCGTTGGGGATGACTATGTTTTGTAAGATGCCTAGATTGTTGTAATAGTAGCTGTAGGTTATATTCTCCAGGTTTGTATAGCTGGCTTTTTGTCCATCTGGATGGTAGCTGTAGGTGGAGTTAAAGATTTCGGTGCCGTAGGTGATGGTTTCGGTGAGTTTTTGTTGGGCATTATCATAAGTATAAACCCCTTGGGTTGTGCCATCATCATAACTTGTTAGGTTTCCTCGGGTGTTGTAGCTGAAGGTGACGGTTTTGTCTAGGGTGGTGTCGGTTTTGTGGTAGTTAACTTGGGTGTTTCTGCTGGCTTGGTTATAGATAACTTCAGTTTTTTGTCCTTTGGCATCGGTTCTGGTTGCCATTTGGTTGTTGGCATTATAGGTGTATGTTTCTGTTTGACCTAATGGGCGTGATTCAGTTAGTTTTTGGTTGTTTTTATCATAGGTGAATATATGGGCTTGGTTGAGGGCATCGGTCAAGCTCAACATGTTGTTGCGGTCATCATAGGTATAAACTGTTTGTTGTAATAATGAGTCGATTGATTTGGTGAGTCGGTTTAATGGGTCATATTCGGCTTTTGTACTGCGGTTTTCTGCATCTATGGATTCTATGCGATTGTTTGTTGCATCATATTTGATTTTTTGGGTTTCTACTTTTGCTATATTGGTGCTGGTTTGGTAGTTTAGGATTTCTTCAAAGACTCGGTTTTTCAAGTCGTATTTAAAGCCTTGAGTGTAGGTTGGGTATTGTATATTTATGGGTTGATAAATTGAGCCTGGGTTTAGGTTGCTGCCATTTGGATTGGGGTAGGTGTATTTGATTATGTTGCCTGCGGCATCTTCTATTTCGTCTTGACGATTAAGTAAGTCGTATCGGTATTGGGTGGCTCTGCCTGCTTTGTCGGTTTCTCTTACTCTGTTACCTGCTTGGTCGTAGGTGGTGGTGTTAGAGTAACCCAACTCATCTGTTTGTTTAATCATTCTGTTTCGATTATCATATTCAAACTGTATGAAATTTGTATCTGGGTAGATGATTTTTGTGTGGTTATTTACTTTGTCATAGGTATTGATGGTTTCTTCATTAAGTGGGTTCTTTGAGTTAGTTTGGTTGCCTAATGCATCATAACTTTGTGTCCAAGTATTTCCCCTGCCATCAATCATAACGAGGTTGTTGCCTTGTGAGTCATAGCTGGTGTATTGTCGTTCATTTAGTTCTGCATCGATAATTTTATTGACATTGCCTTTGTTGTCAAAAAAGTATTGTGTGATAGCTGTTGCAGTTACGGCATCGCCTACTTGGGTTTTGGTGAGCATTTGTCCGTATTGGTCATAGGTATATTCGGTGCTGCGTTCTACGCTTGTTCCTAATGCTTCGGTCATTTTTTTGAGTCTGCCATTGGGCCAGTATTCGTATTTGGTTATTGTACCACGTTCGTCTGTGTTTGTTAATGGGTTTGAAGTGCTGAGGTCGTAGGTGGTACTGGTGGAGGTGCCATCTGGGTAGGTGGTTTTTAGTAGGTTTTTGAATTCATCAAAGGCTTTGGTGGTGGTTCTGCCGAAGGTGTCTTTTTCTATGTCTTTGCGGAGGTCTTCGGTTATGGTTATTATGTTAATGCCGTTGATGTCGCGGCGTTTGACTTCGCCATCGCGTTCGTACCAGGTTTCGGTGACACGTCCTCCAGGATAGCTGGTTTTTAGGTAGAATTCTTTTCTGGATTTGATGTAGTCGAATCGGTAGGTGGTGGTGTGGCCTAGGGCGTTGGTGATGCCGCTGGCTCGGCCTGAACTGCTGTAGGCTATGGTTTTAATGCGACCCTCTGGATCGGTGCGACTAATGACATCGACTCTGCCATCACGTGCTACAGCATTTGAGTAGGCGTATTGCCAGTCATAACCTCGGGCATCTTTGACATTGGTTAGTTTGTAACGCTTGGGGCTGGCTGTGGCATTGATTACTTCCCAGCTGTAGTTGATTTCGCGGTTGCCGTAGTCTCTGGCTTTGGATAGTTTGCCTGTAACCAGATCATATTCTATCCACAATACTTGAGTGCCATTGACGTCTTTAGCTCCTGAGAGTTTGCCATCTCCATTGTACATAAGAGTGATAAATGCTCCACCAAGGGAGTCCATGCGTAGGGTTTTACCATTGGCGTCATAGGATGTGCTATTACCATCACGGTCTTTCCATAGCCAGGTGCCATCGGTTTGTTTACGGATGATTCGGCGTTTTCCAAATTTGAATACTGTACCTGCTGAGTCTAGTTTTTTGTAGATATCATTGGCTCGCTGAATTTTTTTCTACATTGCCTGTGGCTATATCATGAGTGAGAATAAGAGATTCCCATGGGCGGTTGAAACGCCATTGACGGTCTCGGTAGTTACGACTCCAGGTGATGTGCCCGCCGATGACTTTTATCGACAGGTCGGTGTTGCTTTCTATGTATCGACCTGAGGTTGGTTCTATGCCTGCAAGTGATATGTTTGTTGCTATTAAAAGTGCAGTTGCTAGTAGTATCCTTATTTGTTTCATGTTTTTTTTCTGTTTTTTTGTTTTATATTTTTTACCACGAAGGAACCGAAGTTATCGAGGGTTTGTTTCTAGCTTCTTCTTCAATTTTATCACTTACCTTGTTGTTCATTCTACTATTTTACATTTGTTATCTCTTGCTGTTCTTCGTTACCTGATGTTTTTTATTTTTAGTATGGTTTGCACTCTAACTCGCGTTTCTATATCGAGATTTGGGTTATAGCAAATATCGCCTTATAACGAGGCTGATTATGGCGTTTTAAATAATAGCTAAACTGGGTATTGTTTTTATCAAAACTTAAAATCCAGACGTTTGTTTGAGCTTCTGGTAATAATTTCGCAGTATAGGCGTCAGCTACAAAATTATGCGTAGTTGCACTACTGTTTGTATCTGCATAACCACCATACATGGTTATCTCATCGGGTGTTCCATCGGCATGTCGATGATCGTGTTTTAATAACAAACCATTTATAGTTTTACTAATAATCCAGGTTCTTGAGGTGTCTTTGCCAACCTTAAATGGAATCCTTATTTCAGTATCCGAACATTCTGCCACATGCATTACTAGTTTTTTACCTGCAAAATCATGTGTGGGATCATCTGGAAAGACCGTTTTACCTACGTAGGTTTTGCCACAGTGCATGCTTAAGGTGTTAAAAAAGTTGTTGGTACTTTTGTGTTTGCAGGATGTTAAAAGTACAACAATAACTATTAATACTGATATGATTTTTTTCATAGTGTAGTCTCTTGGAACATATAGTAGTTCTCATGCCAGTATATATACCTGCATGAGAACAGTTATCTTATGCTGCTTTTCTATATTTGGGCATTAACCAGTATGCCAGTGATGGCAATATTAATAGTGCACCTAACATATTTAGCACAAACATAAATGCTAGCAATACTCCCATATCAGCCTGGAATTGTAAGTCGCTAAACATCCAGGTGCCAACACCTACTGCTAGAGTTACTGCGGTGAAAAACACTGCCTTGCCTGTTAGTCTTAATGTGGCGTAGTAGGCATCATATAAGTTTTTGCCCTGTTTCAGGAATTCCTGCATTTTACTGAATATATAAATTCCATAATCTACCCCTATTCCCACTCCAAGTGCGACCACTGGTAAAGTATTTACTTTTAAGCCAATCCCCATAAATGCCATTAGTGCGTATGCTAAGAATGAGACTAGAGCTAAAGGAACAACAATGGCAAGTGTGCCTAATAAAGTTCTAAAGGTAAATAAACACAGGACTATAATTGCTGCATACACCAAAATCAACATGGGCATCTGGGCTGCTTTTACTACATCATTTGTAGCTGCCATCACTCCTACATTACCTGTTGCTAGGCGCAGCCTTACTTCTCCTTCTGCTAGTTCATCTAGTTGGGTTAATGCGGCAGGGTTATTTAAATTATATGTATCTACCTCCTCAGCTAGGTAGTCTACATCTTTGGCTTTATCTAGATCTAAATTATAGGTAGCATCTGCAATATTGCGAAATCTTTCAGGCGGCTCATCACCCAGTAAGTTAACGGCATCAATCAGTGCCTTAATACTAGAGCTATCAGATTTATCAAATGCACGAACTGTAGCCACTGCCGCAGTTAGTTTGTCATCTGTTTTGGGTGGATACTTAGATCTGAATTCTTGCACTGCTGCTACTACGGTATTTATGGTGGTAGCTTTATGGTCTTCGGTGAAAATCATAATGGGCATGGAGCTACAGTCTTTATTGAGCAAGCCAGTATCAGTTTCTATACTGGATAAACTTTGACGCATTATATACTCGTTTCTGGATATTGTTTTCCACTTTGGATTGCCTTCATTCCATCCTGCGGTAAGTACTTTGGCAAATTGTGATAGGGTAATTACTTTTTGTACCCCTGGCACATTTTCCATATGCCATGCAAATCTATCAATAAACTCCATTGCTTTGAAACTTTCAGTACAGGCATTGGCACTTGATTCGGCAATTACGCTTATCATGTCAACCCCTAAAGAAAATTCAGAGCTAATGGTCTTGGCATCGGTATTGTATTTGGCATCGGGGCGCAGTTCTGGCACTCCAGTTTGTGAGTCTCCAATTTTCATGTCTTGAGATTTGATATATCCAAATACAAATAAGCCAAATAAGACAAATACTGACAGTGTTGCTAGCGGATTTTTAGCAAAACCTGCAATTGCTCTCCAGAATTTTGAGTCTTTATTTTTCTTGTATAAACATCTTTCACAAAATTTACCAAAATTTGAAGTATTAATCATCGATAATAATATTGGCATTAATATCAGGTTGGTAATAATAATCAGAGCTACACCAATGGTAGCGGTAATTGCCAGTTCCTGAATAATCCTTATATCAATAAAATAGATAGTGGCAAAGCCTATGGTATCACTAAGTAAGGCTATACTTCCTGGTGCTAACAAGGCTGCAAATGTATACTTTGCTGCATTCTCTGCATTCCACTTGCCTTTCACATGGCAAATAATATTATCCGTCCAGGTAGATATCATCTGCACTCCGTGACTAACCCCAATTGCGAATATTAAAAATGGGGTGAGTATATTCATTGGGTCTATTCCAAACCCGAGCATTTTCAGTATGCCTAGTTGCCAGATAACGGCAGTAACTGAACATAGTAAAGGGAAAATTGTTAGTTTTATATTGCCTGAGTACCAGTAGAGTAAAACTGCGGTTATCAGTAGGGCAAAGGCAAAGAAGTATAATACCGACTTTGCACCATCGGATATATCACCAACTATCTTGGCAAAGCCGATAACATGCAAAACCTGTTCGTTGCCGTGCTCATGTTTTTGTCTAATGCTTTCTAATTGTGCTGCTACATCCTGATAGTTTATTTTTTCACCCGATACTGGGTCTTCTTCTAGTAGTTCTGCCCAGACCATTGCTCCATTAAAGTTCTCAGCTACCAGTCTACCCATGACTCCTGCTTTGACTATATTGCCTTTTACTATTTCAAACATCTCTGGGGTTGGAGCAAAATCTGCAGGAATGACATTGCCACCAGCAAAACCATCTTCAACCACTTCTACAAACCTTACATTTGGAGTGAATATTGAGGTTACACTAGCTGGGCTTACGCCTTTGATGGAAAATATATCATCTGTTACCGCTTCCAAAGTCTCAAAAAAGCTTGGATTAAACATGTCACCATCTTTGGTCATGATTGCTATGAGCAGACGATTTGCTCCGCCAAACTCAGTTTCATAATCCATAAATGTTTTCATATATTCATGCTGTAATGGCAGTTGCTTTTTAAAACCTGCATCGACCTTTAACTGACTGGCATAATATCCCATGAGGATAGTTGTGAGTGTGAGGATTAATAATATTAGTTTTTTATTATTAAATATTATATTTTGTAAAAAATTTACTATTGCTGAATTATTATTGCTCATTATTATTACCTTATTTGTTTTGTACTAATGCCAGATTCACCAATAAAAATTGTATCATGATTTTTAATTGGCAATAGCCCTGTATAATCACCATCACTTTTGGATAAATCTACTTTAGTTACTGCCATGTTTTTATATTGTAAAATAGCTCCATTGGCTCCTACCAACAACACTTTATCGGTATAAGTCTGTGCTGCTCCAAACAGACTGTCCAAAATCGGTGAGTCTAGCTGAATAAAACTTTCACCAAAATCACTCGATACTAATACATGTCCTCTTAAACCATAGGTGATTATTTGATCCTGATATTTAATTGCACCAAACATAGATCCTGGGTAAGGAAGCTCTAGACTTTCCCAGTTTTTACCAGCATCGAAACTTCTATATGCTTTACCTGCCTCGGCGACTACAAAGTATTTAAATTCATCAATTCTGATTATTTTATTTAAATGATAGTCTTCTTCTGTAGATATTAATGAGTCAGTCCAATTTTTGCCACCATCAAAGGTTGTTAAGTATGTTCCATACGCCCCAATGGCAAACCCATCACTTTCATTTATAAATAACACATCTAGCAATGGCATTTGTCTGTCTTTGTCCTCAAATTGAACGCTCCAGCTTTTACCAGCATCTGGGCTATATAATATTGTTGTGTCATGCCCAACTGCCCAAATATTATTGCTGACCATTGATACGGCGGTCAAAGTTGTTTTTGTGGGTACACTTTTTGCCTGAGTCCATGTGGCTCCGTAGTCGTCACTTATGCCTATATGTCCACGCTCTCCTACAGCTACAACTATAGTATTGTTTGATACAATGCCTAAATATAATGATTTTTGAAAGTTTGGCATAACTTCTGCCATTTCTTGTATATCTGTTGCTAACAAGCTGGTTGATATAAGTATTAGAAATATTATTTTGTTTTTCATACGTATCTCTCTTTAAATTTTTAATGGCTCAATGTTTTATGCCTGAGTGAGGAAGAGTCATCTACAGCAATAAAACATTAAAACAAAAAAGGCTGAAATAATGTTCAGCCTTTTTAGGTGATATTAACAACTCATATTGCTTTATCTGCGACCACGCTTTCTTAATGCTTGTGGTGTATAGTTAGCTTCGCTTAATGGTGAGTTAAATGTATTCACTGGGTCTTGATTATCTAGACCAACTGCCACATATCTGCCAGAACGTAAATCATGATGTGTCTCAACAGTTGTCCAGAAAGTTGGGACATCATAGTAGTTAATAGAGTGAGCTTCTGAGAAACGCCAGATATTGCCTCGTTTGTCATAATGATCAATCAGCATAATCTGATAGCTATCTTCATCCATATAGAATGTTCTTCTTGAGTTGATATGACGAACGCCGTCTTTTAGGGTTGCCTCTACTACATATGTTCTATGTAATTCATAGCGCATTAAATCAGGATTTAAATGACCAGGTTTAACCATATCAGAATAATCCAAATCGCCACTGTGAACTTTATAGGAGTTGTAAGGTACATACATTTCTTTTTTACCAACAATTTTCCAGTCAAACCTATCCATTGCTCCATTGAACATGTCGGTCATATCATTGGTTCTTAGACCATCTGATGCAGTACCAGGATTGTCGTAAGCTACATTTGGAGCACGTCTTACCCGTCGTTGACCTGGGTTATAAACCCATGCTTGTCTTGGCTGAATTTGCTGGTTCATGGTTTCATGTACCAATAAAATACGCCCTGCTAGTCTTGCTGGAGATTCAACTACCTGATAAAAATATAACAAAATATTGTTAATATCCTCAATAGTATTACCCTCGGTATAATATTTACCTAACAGTTCCTCTTTTAATTTAACTACGGTATATTTACCACTAGCAGTTGGTGCTACCTGGTTATTATAGCGTATCCCACCTGAGCCTTTAAATTTCAACTTATGATTAAGCATCATTTCATAGGCATTTTCTGGAAATGGAAACGGAAACCCTTCGGCAACCTTGGCAACGCCTTCACCACCACCTGTTAGTACTCCAGTTTTTCCATTTTCAATGGTTTTCTGATAAATTCTCTCAGGAAATGAGGCTGAACGTCTGGTTTGATAAACATTCATCTTATAAGTTTCATACTTATCAAACATGGCTTTTTGCCCAACCGATAAATTGTCCGCATATTTACTATAGTTGCTAGCATCAATGGTAAATAAAATTTTATCATCCGGAAATGGATCAGGATGATGATCACCAGACTTGTAACCTACTGGAGGCTTGGTTATACCACCAGTCCATGCAGGAATAGTACCTGCTTCATTACCTGCCCTTTGTGCACCAACTGGTGTTAGGTCTTTGGATAATCTTTCAATTTCATCTGGCTTGGCACCTGCATATGCTATGCCAATTGCCAGCGTACATGTTAAAGCTGTTATTAAGGTTTTTTTGACTAAATTCATAATTGTCCCCTGTATTGTTAAAATGAGTATTTGATATTAAGCGATACATAGTCTCTATCGCCGATAAGATTGCGTATGCCTGCCCCAAAAAATGCTGTATAACTTAAATCAGCACCCCATTTTTCAAGATACACGGCTCCTAACCCTAGGGTAACAGACTTCCTGTCTTCAAGAAAGTTTCCGCCAGGGCCTGGTGTTGTGCCATTGACATCGTGGTTATATGCTAATCTTGGAAATAAATTAATCGGCGTTCCAAAGGCGTTATTAAAACTAAATCTGGTGATTAAACGATATCCCCACGAAAATGGGGTAGCAAAGTACTCATTGGGCTCAGTTACTGGATTTCTTCCAGAGCCACCAGTTGCAGTGCTAGCACCACCACCTGTGTCTGTGCCTGGACCATTGTATCTTAATACATCGGTATCTGGTAAATCCCAAACATTGGTAAAGCCAAATTCAGCAAGCACTACGATTTCATCTGCTTTAAATGGATTGTTTGGACCAAATAGCTGGGTGGCAGTAACCTGAAACTGGCTTACCTTATGTCTTTCCCAACCTTGTATATATTCACTTGGGCCAAAATCCCCTAATTGCGATACAAACCGATTGTATGGAGCAGGAATTAACGGATTTAATGGACTTAAAGCCGCAAACAGCACTTCTACATCATCAATTTGCAGTGGTACATTGGGTCGATAGGATAATTCACCCGCTATTGATGTACCAGTGCTGTTAATAACCGTATTAAAGCTCAAACCATATAAATCAATATCTTCAGGGTACTCAATAAAATAAGCTCCTGTGCTTGGACTCGGAGTTGGATTTTCAATAGTGACTGGTGCTAAAGAAACCGCACTAATCATTGGTAGCCTTGAATGATAGTTTAGATAATATAAACCAAACTCGGTATCATTAATTTGTGGCGCAAAATATTTCAGCGACACTCCATATTGACCATTATCACTTGCTCCTGCTACATTACGTCTATTGATTGTCGCAGCTGGAAATTGTTCTGGTACGGTACCAAATCCTAGCATTACATACTGTGCACCTGGGGTGGCAAAATCATTGCTAGAAAAATAGGTACCATCTGGGTCTGGATCAATTTGCTCAAACTCAAACATATATAGTGCTTCCATTGATAAATTATTAGTTATATCAATCGAACCATAAATCATATCTATTGGCAGGTATGCTTCTTTTAATTCCGCACCTGCAACCCTTATTTGAGAAACATCTATTGGATTAATTACATTGATACCTTGCTGAATAAAAGTACTTTCACCCCAGCTAATAACCTGACGACCAAATCTAACTGTACCTGCATGACTACCAAGTTCAAAATCTTTATAAATATAGGCATCTAGCAATCTGGTATTTTTACCGACAAATTCTTTGGCTGTATCTGATAGTTCGTCCTTGGAGTTATTAGTAAAGTCATAAAAAGATGTGGCTCGAAAAAACCCGCCAAAACTTTTGTAACTGAAACCAAATTCGGAAGTGATTTTTAAGGCATTGGATATTTTGTCCCATTGATCATAGTTTAAGTTACCATTATCTGAGTTTATTGACCATCTGCCCCTATCACCACCAGGAGTAGCACAACTATTTGAAATATCGCCTTCTAAATTGCAAAAACCAATTAAGCTTTCATCACGTTCCTCGGCTCTAAGAGAAATACCATAAGAGACAGTAGTATCCCAACTGGCTGAAAAGTCACCATTATTGAAACTGATTGCACTTGCCAAAGACGCCAAGCCTAAAGAAGATGTTAACACTGCCAGTTTAATTGCTCTGGTTAAATTGTTTTGTTTAATATTTTTCATTTTATTCTCCTATTGACCTTGAACTACATCTGGATTATTTACCACAACTGTCGTACCCACTGTAGAAATCATACTTGCCATTTGGGTCTGCATCTCTACCGTAGCAGCTACTGAGGCTGTTGGATTTAAGATACTGCCATGATCACCCTCGGTAAACCTTACCGCTCCATCTAAACCTGCTGGATTAGATGTAGTGCTTGAGATAGTTGGTAAACCCATAGCTGCCATGAGTGGCTCTGTGCCAGATAGTGGAGCTCCTGGTACGGTATTGGTAATGACCTGATCACCTAATACCTCATGAAATAAAATATTATTCATTGCACCCGTAATTGGAGCAAAATTTAACGGGTCACCTGCATCAATTACGGTTTGAGCCACAACCATATAGCGACTATATTCAGGAGTTCCTGCAACCAAACCAGCTGCTGCCAGCCCTGCCCTAATTCTTGGACCAAAAGCTGGTGAGCCATCCAGTAATCTGGCAATACCACCGCCACCAACTGATAATACGCCAGTGGTAACTGTTTCTTCAATTGCTAGAAACATGGTTCCGGTGATTGCACCTAGTGAATGCCCCACAAACGCAATTCTTGAACCGTCAAAATCTAGGGTTCCATCCGTATCATAATCTATAGTAGGAATAGTTGCTGCAAGGGTAAATAAATCTGCCACACCTTGCCTAACATTATCCCTAGTTGTTAAAAGACTGGCTAAATTAATAAAGTGAGAACCAGAGTCATCAAGGATGCCATCAGGACCAGGTGCTCCGTTTTCATTATTTATATAATCGACATCAAATGTTCTCTCATTGGCGATTGCTCCAAATGGAGTGCCTTCAATATAAAATCGATTGGTCGCATCGGTTACGCCATGCATAACTAAATCTTGGGCTATTACCGCATAGCCAATAGAAGCTAAGGTATCAGCAATTGCTAACATATCTGTTCTGTTTCTGCCAATACCATGCTGAAATATAACGATTGGCCAGCCCGATGCTGGCTTGGTATGGCCACTACTTGCACTTGGCAGGGTCATAATCACTGGATAGGTTTGCACACCTGTTGCCACTGGGAATGGGTTAGCAAAGGTTAGGTTAGTCGATGTCGGATCTAAACCAAAGGTATCAAATGGCGGAGGATAAGCGCCAGGTGCGGCTTGCCAAAATGAATTTAATGGAGCTATTGGATTTTCGGTACTTGGAGCGGTTAAATAATATGGGCTACTTTGAATGCCCACCCAGATATCCGCAATGCCTGCACCACCTATAGCACTGGTAGTTGCACCAGATGGGGCTAATGTACTAGAGCCCGCTCCACTCATTGCATATACTGCACTTAGTACTGGAGTGATAGATTGAGTTGTCATTACCCATGAAACGACAATATCAGCAGGATCAATTCCAGCTGATGATGCTGCAAGTTCCTGCAAATTAGTTAATTGCCGCAATGGCTCCAACGCCGCAGCATTGGCATCAGGTATTAATGGATCGGTACTATTACCATTAGCATCAACTAATGGCGATGTTCTTTTGGTAATAAAATAAGTAGTATCGGGGGTTGCTACATTTCCAGCAGCATCGGTAACACCATTAGTAATAACTGCCATATAACTGGTACTCTGTTCAAGTGCTTTTAATGGCACAATGCCAATTCCTGCACCATTGGCAACTGCTACATAATCTACACCTGGCTGCAACTCTGTTTCAA
>UOEW01000038.1_pt1 | contig 13243 bp, 12 predicted proteins | sample 1988701 | NCBI WGS metagenome assembly UOEW01 (sample SAMEA4712195, study PRJEB27164) | hydrothermal vent metagenome | biome: marine basaltic hydrothermal vent biome; feature: marine hydrothermal vent; material: mineral | place: Pacific Ocean | collected 2011-06-14/2011-07-23 | depth 1719 m | reverse complement strand
TATTACCCAATTTTGGCTTCGTTATAAAGTTCTCGCCCTATTAACATTAAACGTATTTCATTGGTACCAGCTCCAATATCATACAGCTTTGCATCACGTAATAATCTGCCAGTTGGGTATTCATTAATATAACCATTACCGCCCAAAACCTGAATTGCTTCCAGTGCTACATCTACTGCATTTCTTGATGAAAAGGACAGGCATGCAGCCGGGTCTAGACGTGACTTGATATTTATGTCATAGTTGCCAGCTACGCCATAGGCAAAATATTTACTGGCTTGGAGTTTGGTGTACATTTCTCCAATCTTAGCTTGCATCAATCCGAACTGCCCCAAATCTTTGCCAAACTGTTTACGTTGAGCTATGTATGGAATAGCAATATCAATAGCTGCTTGCATAATACCAATTGGACCACCTGAGAGCACCAGTCTTTCGGTATTTAAACCACTCATTAAAATCCTTACTCCTAAATTTACCTCACCCAAAACATTCTCTGGTGGAATTAGACAGTCTTCAAAAACCAGTTCACAGGTATTTGAGCCACGCATTCCGAGTTTGTCCAATTTTTGTGCAGTAGCAAAGCCAGGCATACCTTTTTCAATTATAAATGCAGTCAAACAACTAGAGCCAGCGGCCTTATCGGCAGTACGCATATATACAATAAGTACATTAGCATCTGGCCCATTGGTTATCCACATTTTATTGCCGTTGGCGACCCAGTTTTCGCCGTTAAATTGTGCCTTGCATGCCATGGAGCCAACCACATCTGAACCAGCACCGGGCTCACTCATAGCTAATGCTCCAACATATTCTCCACTACATAATTTTGGAATGTATTTTTGTCTTTGTGCTGCATTTGCATGTTTAAACAGGTTGTTTAAACATAAATTTGAATGAGCTCCATAGGATAAACCAACTGCGGCTGATGCTCTGGAGATTTCTTCCATCGCCACAAGATGAGCCAAATAACCCATATCAGAACCACCGTATTTAACAGGAACAGTCATACCATGCAAGCCTAAGTTACCCATTTTTTGCCACAAATCTGCTGGGAACAAATTATCTAAATCAATTTGTTCCGCTCTTGGGGCAATTTCATTGCTGGCAAAATTTCTAACCGTATCTCGCAATAGTTCGATATCTTCACCTAGTGATACATCTGTGTGCATAAGCTTTCTCTATGAGTTATTATTTTTGATTCTGCCAGAAAAAGTTACTTTCCGCTGATTCATATAAGGTTGTTTAATCTTACCTATCATACCAATGCGCTCTTCTCCCATGCGGTCAGCTGCTCGCCAGGTTGGAATATTATCCCGTTCGGCAATTTTAAAGATATTGCTGATATTGTAATAAATATTACGAGTCATACGCATGGCACGTTCACGATTATACCCTTCAAGCTCAATTGAAACATTCATCAATCCACCTGCATTTACTGCATAATCTGGTGCGTAAATGATACCACGCTTGTCTAGTTCATCACCATGTCTTGATTCTGCCAATTGATTGTTGGCACTGCCACAAACGATAGCAAACTTAAATTTATCAATGGTATCGTCATTAACTGTTGCCCCTAGTGCACATGGGCAGTAAACATCGGCATCAACTGTATAAATTTCATCCAGACCGACAACTTCACAACCATATTGTTCTTTACAAATATCCATAGCTTCCTGATTTACATCAGTAACAAACATTTTACCGCCTTCGTTATGAATTAATTTCACCAACTCCATACCTACATGACCCACACCCTGAATGGCATAGGAATAATCGCCAATATTTTGAGTACCATATTTCTTTTCTAAACTGGCTTTAATACTTTGTAATGTCCCAAAAGCGGTAAACGGAGACGGGTCTCCAGAGCCACCATGCATTTGATGCACCCCAACTACGTTTTCAGTTTCCTGATAAACATATTCCATATCATTAACATCAATTCCAACATCCTCAGCAGTAATATAGCGTCCGCCCAAAGAATCAAGGAAACGCCCAAAGGCACGAAATAATGCTTCTGACTTGTCTTTTTTAGGGTCGCCAATAATAATAGACTTACCACCACCAAGATTCAATCCTGAAACTGCCGCCTTGTATGTCATCCCACGTGATAGGCGTAGTACATCAGTTAAGGCCTGTTGCTCAGTTGCATAAGGGTACATTCTCAATCCACCAAGTGCGGGGCCCAAAATAGTGTTGTGAATTGCGATTATAGCTCTTAAACCCGCATCTTTATTGTGACAAAAGATGACTTGTTCATGTTCAGTTTTTTCTATTGTTTCAAATAGGTTCATGTGTTTTCTCATTTGTATTGTTGTTTGTTTTTCTTAGTTTAATGGATGTTCACCACTCCATGGAGCAGTAAAATATTGTTGTATTTGTTTCTCTGTGACTTCTGATACCGAGTTAACACTCCAGTTTGGTTTACCGTCTTTATCGATTAACAAAGCCCGAATACCCTCGGTTAAATCTAAATTCATCGCACAACGAGTTGACATAATCAGTTCCATAGCAAAAACCTGTTTTAAACTCATATGCTTGGCTCGTTTAATCTGTTCATACACAAGCCGATAGGTTAATGGGCAGCCTTTTAGGAAGCCTTTTTGCCCAAAACTCAACCATTTAGATTGTGGCTCTACATGGGTTAAATTATGCACTATCGCTGCTAAACCGCCATGTTCAAACAAGTATTGGATTGCATCATAGTTTTCACGAATATTGCTAACTGGTACTTCATCATGACTAAAACTTGCATGTGATTGTATGGCATTATGCACGTCACTATGAGCATCATCAGTCCATTTGATTTCAGATAAATCATCCAGAACCTCACCTTTAAATTCGTTTAATACAAAGAAATCAGCCAATTTAACAAATAGTGCATCATGTGCATTTAAGCGTGCACCAGTTAAACCTAAGTACATGCCAATATTTGCTGGCATCCGGTTAAAAAACCATGAAGCTGCCACATCAGGATAGAGTCCAATTGTTACTTCAGGCATGGCAAGCATGGACTTTTCGGTAACAATTCGGTGCGAGCAAGCACCTAGTATACCTATTCCTCCACCCATTACTATGCCATCACCCCAAGCTATAATTGGTTTGGAAAATGTATGCAACCTATAGTCTAATTTATATTCCTTAGTGAAAAATTCCATTGCCAATTTGGGAATATTACCAGCGGTCGTTGCCTGCATGGAGTGGTATAAACCAATCACATCGCCACCAGCACAAAAAGCCTTGTCGCCTGCCCCTGAGATAAATACACATTTAATATTTTCATCATTTGCACACACATCCAAGCTGGCATCCATGGCATCTATCATTTCAATATTGATGGCATTTAAGGCTTGGGGTTTATTTAAAGTGATATGACCAATATTGCCATAAACACCAGATTTGATTTCGAACTTTATTAACTTAGACATTATTGGATAACCTCACAAGCACCCTCTACTAAAATTTTACGGGAAATAATTAATCGCATGATTTCATTGGTTCCTTCCAGGATTCGATGGACACGTGAATCACGCAGGTGACGCTCAATTGGGTATTCTTTAATATAGCCATAACCACCGTGTAGTTGTAAGGCTTCGTCACAAATTTGAAAGCACACATCCGTAGCATAGCGTTTTGCCATAGCACAATAGGTACTGGCATTAGCATCTTTTTCGTCCAGTTTAAATGCAGCCAAACGTACTATTTGTCGTGCGGCAATTAACTCTGTTGCCATATCGGCAATTTTAAATTGCAATGCCTGAAATGCAGCTAATGGTTTACCAAACTGCTTGCGTTCCAGCATATACTTTTGGGCATGGTTTAATGAGGCTTGAGCGGTTCCCAATGAACATGATGCAATATTGATGCGGCCTCCATTTAAGCCTTGCATCGCAAACTTAAAGCCCTGCCCTTCTTCTCCAATTAAATATTTTTGTGGTATTTTGACATTTTCAAAAGTTATTAATCGAGTTGGCTGTGAATTCCAACCCATTTTTTCTTCTTTTTTGCCATAAATAATACCAGCTAAATTAGCTGGCACCACAAAACAGGATATACCTTTTGGCCCAGGCTCACCAGTGCGTGCCATTAGCACTAAAATATCGGTTGAACCAGCACCAGAAATAAAGATTTTTGTGCCGTTAATAACATATTCATCACCAACCAGTTCTGCTTTAGTCTGCATGGATGCGGCATCAGAACCAGCACCTGGCTCAGTTAAACAGTAAGATGCCAGTAGCTCACCAGATGTTAGTTTAAAGCCAAATTCTTTTGCCAGTTCCTCACTCCCAAAGCAGCTAACCATCCAGGCACACATATTATGTATGGTTAAATATGCAGTGGTAGAGGTACAGTGCTGTGACATTTCTTCAAAAATAATTGAAGAATCAAGACGTGACAATCCCAAACCACCATATTGCTCAGGTGCGTACAGACCCAAAAATCCTAGCTCTCCTGTAGCTTTAATCACATCAATTGGAAATATTGATTCTCTATCCCATAAAGCAGCATTTGGTGCCATTTCTTTTTCCGCAAACTCTTTAGCTGCCTGTTTAAAGGCAATTTGGTCTTGCGTTAAATTAAAGTTCATATTGTCCTCATAAAAAATTATATCTATTTTGTTTAGTTTGTTGGGATTCGCTATCCTCACCCCAACACACATAATATTAACGTAAATTAATGGATAAATTCGGAGCATGACCGTCTGGTATATCGCTTTCAAACCAACGAGAGGTTACGGTTTTGGTTTCTGTATAAAACCTTACTGCCTGTTTACCATAGGCATGTTGATCGCCATAGAATGATTTGCGCCAGCCTGTGAATGAGAAAAATGGCAACGGTACAGGTATGGGAATATTTACTCCAACCTGACCCACCTTGATTTCATGCTGAAATTTACGAGCTGCAGCTCCTGAATTGGTGAATATTGAGGTGCCATTACCATATGGGTTATCATTAATCATGCTAATTGCATCGTCTAAAGTTTCTGCATGCATTAAACACAATACCGGGCCGAAAATTTCATTTTCATAAATTGACATATCCGTGGTAACATCAGTAAATAAGGTTGGACCAACGAAATTGCCGTTTTCATATCCTTCAACCTGATAATTACGACCATCCAATAACAGTGTTGCTCCAGCTGCAACTCCTTCGGTAATCAGTCCTTCTACTCGTGCTTTAGCTTGTGGGTTGATTAATGGGCCATAGGCTGAGGATTCATTTTTCCAGTAATTTGGTTTAAGTTTCGCCATTGCTGCCTGTAAATCATCCTGCCATTCTTTAACATCACCAACTAGTACACAGACTGAAATCCCCATACATCGTTGCCCTGCTGCTCCGCAGGCTGCCCCAACAATGCCATTAATTGTTTGGTTTTTATTAGCATCTGGCATAACAACCAAGTGATTTTTTGCACCAGTAAATGCCTGAACACGTTTGAGGTTATCTGTGCCTGTCCTATAAATATGCTCGCCTACTGCAACTGAGCCAACAAATGATATGGCTTGTACATCTTCATGCTGTAATAACTGATTAACCTGCTCTTTGCCACCGTGAATTACTTGTAAAACATCTCTTGGAAAACCAGCTTCAAAGAAAAGTTCCGCTAACATCATTGGTGTTTTTGGGTCTTGCTCTGATGGTTTTAACACAAAACTATTACCACACACTATTGCCAGTGGAAACATCCATAATGGAATCATCGCAGGAAAATTAAATGGCGTAATGCCGACACACACACCCAAAGGTTGTATAATCGAATACGTGTCAATACCATTTGCCACATTTTCCACATATTCACCCATCATCATTGAGGCAATATTGGCAGCATGTTCTGCAACCTCAATGCCACGCCAGACATCGCCTTTGGCATCTTCAAATGTTTTGCCTGTTTCCTCGGCTAAAACCTCAGCAATAGCATCGTGGTTTTGCTTGAGTAAATGTTGGTATTTCAAGACCATTCTGGCTCGTACTGGTACTGGTACCTTTTTCCATGTTGCAAAAGCAGTTTTTGCAGATGATACTGCTAGCTCTACTTCATCATGAGTTGCCATTGGTACTTGATATAAAACCTGTTGATTTGCTGGGTTGGTTACATCCAACCATTGTTGTGAATTACTGATAACTGACTTTCCATCAATATACATGTTGATTTTTTCTAACATAAGAGTCCCCTTGGAGCTTGAAAATTTTCGCGATGCATTGTACCACTTTATTTGGTATTTATCTAAAAAATATTTCTTAACACAAGAGGTATAGGGATGTAGATTGAAAAATGCGAATTGGGGCGAGAGATGCTCGCCCCAATATATTACAGGTTGCTCTTTAGAAGGTGTAGCTGCAGTTAATCCAAATCAACAGCTGATTTGGTTCTTGCTCTTCTTTTACGTTCTTTTGCTCTATATTCTTTCATACAGCTATCTTGGTCATACATGACACATGCTAAATAGTCTGTCGCTTCAATTAATACTGCACGAATAGCTTTACCCGTTGGGGTTTTCTTTTCGCCACCTAATGCACCACCAAAACCGCCACGATGAAGACCAATACTCATACCACCGCTTTTAGAGGTTGCTTCAACAGTTCGGGCATATTCAATTTCACCAGTTGTTGCGTTGATGACACGAATATCTATAGCTAGAGCGGCAGTTTTCTTTTTGCCACCTACTGATATGCCTTTAAAACTAAGACCACCACCTCTGCTACCAGACTCCTCAAATGATGCCACGGAACCAGTAATCAAATATTGTGCTCCTGTAACTTTGCCCATTTTTGCAGCCGAACTTTTAGATACACGCCCTGATGCTCCCAGATCCTGTTCAGTTAAAACAGCATCTAGTTTTTTTCTTTCAACAACTTTAAAGACACCTGTACCAAGCAGTTCATTTGACAGCATATCGCTGAGTTCCCGACCAACACCTGAGTACCACCATGATGCGGTTGTTTCATTTTTAAATTCTAACACAGCAACAACAGGACGATCATCTCTTGCAATCGTAATAAAGGTTAAAAGTGTTAAAGCTAATGTAAAGACTGTTTTTTTCATAAATTTTCCCCAAATATTAAATTTTTTATAATAAATTGTTACAATCTTAACCTATTTTATTACGAAGATAAACCCAAAACCTTATGGATAACTTAAAACTTGCAAAACTGCGCAAAAACCTAGATAAAATTGATGAACAGATTATAGGTCTTTTAGCTGAACGACAAATGAATGTTGATGCAATCGGTTCTGTGAAATTAAGCACAAAATCGCCTACTAGAGACTACACCAGAGAAAAACAAGTCATTGATAATATTATGCATTATGCTGCTTTAAAGAATATTGACCCAGAAATTGCTAAAAAGATATTTTCATTAATTATTAAGACATCTTTGGAAAAACAAGAGAATCAAAAGATAAGTACTAGCAGTTATGGTTCTAAAAAATCAGCTTTGGTTATTGGTGGCCTAGGTAAAATGGGACAGTGGTTTGTACGATTTTTAAGTAATCAGGGGTTTAAAGTCGATATTTCCGATATAAATCTTGCGGATAATAGTAATATTGATTTCAAAAACTCTGATTTGAATTATGACTACATCATTGTAGCAGCTCCAATTACTGCTAGTGCTAAAATACTAGAAGATCTGGCACAATTACAACCCTCAGGTATTGTATTAGATATAGGCTCAATCAAAAGTCCATTAAAATTACCATTAATGCAATTAGCAGATTCAGGCTGTAAGGTTGTATCAATTCACCCAATGTTTGGACCTGATATAAAATTATTGTCCAACAAACATGTAATCTTTATAAATTTAGGTGATAGCGACTCAGTTAATAAGGTAAAACAACTATTTCAACCAACAATGGCTGAACAAATTGATATGCAGTTAGAAGATCATGACAGACTGGTTGCCTATATTCTGGGATTGTCGCATATAGTCAATATTGCCTTTATGTTGGTACTGGCAGAGTCAGGTGAAGCAGCTGATACTCTGGCACAAATGTCTAGTACAACTTTTGATGCACAGCTGGCAATTGGCGAAAAGGTTGTAACGGAAAATCCACATCTATATTTTGAAATCCAAAAACTAAATAATTATTCAAAATCAACGTTAAATGCCTTGGGAGATGCGGTTCAAAGAATTATTACCATAGTTAACAATAATCAGGAACAGGCCTTTGTAGGCATAATGCACAAGGCTCAACAATATATTGAGTCTAGAAAAAACTTGTAGAGTTTGAACTACTCAGTGGTGCTAATTTTTTTTAATCCTTTTTTGCTTGAAAAATTTTTGTAATAGTCTCGCACAATCCAATTCCAAAACTCCTCCCAAATATGTTATTTTGTGATTGTGATAGGACTTGTCAAAACATTTATCTCTAGTAGTTACCATGCCAGTTTTTGGATCGAATGCACCAAATACCAAACGGGCAATTCTGGCATGAACCATAGCTCCCACACACATCATACATGGCTCTAGGGTAACGTATAATGTTGCATTAATGATACGATAGTTGTTGATATTTTTGCTGGTGTTTCTTAATGCCTGAATTTCAGCATGGGCACTGGCATCATGCTTAGATATTACCTGATTAAAACCAGAGCCAACGATTTGCTCATCTTTGACGATTATTGCCCCAACGGGAACTTCGTTAATATCTTCGGCTTTTTTTGCTATTTCTATGGCTTGTGCCATCCAGAACTCATCCGAACTAGCCTGATATGCAATTATATTAGCCATGCCTAGCTCTGTGCTGTCTGATTGCAATGACAATAAAAAACACAGGTATCAATAGTAGAAACAGGATACTTATAATGACTAATTGTATTTGAGTAAGGAATAATTGAGTATTTTTATTCACTTGCAGAGGAATGTTTATCCGTGCATCGTTATAAAACAACCAGTCCAGCATCCGCACTACCATACTTTTATTTGCAGCAGTATTAAGATATTGATTAGTAATAAAATCTGCATCACCAGTGATTATGACTCTACTGTGTTCAAGCTGTTTAGCCACTGCAATAGTATTGTTATTTTGTGCCTGCATCAAAACCTGTGCGTTTTCGGTGATTATTTCAAGAGCCTGAGCTATATAAATTGGCTGATTGAACTTTTCTGTAATCACGTGGGCAGGAAACTTTGAGATTATTGCAGAGAACTTGTCATCGGCAAGTATAGTTTTATCAGCAAACATAATATCAAATATTAGTTCGAGATTAACTTGACTGGCAGTGCCTGTGTCATTCAGCCACCAGATACTTATGCCCTGCTCGCTTTGCTGTTCTAACCATGCAGCAATTTCTGCATCCAGGATTGCTGTTGGCATTGGCAAAATAATAATTTTCACATTATCAGGTAAAACCAGACTTGGGTTTAATGGCATTCTGGCAACATTCAGCCCTATTTTTTTTAGATGAATAAGTAATCCTGATAAGCCTGATGCGGTCTCATCAGTTATGCTTGCCATACCATAACCTTCGGCTATAACCAGCCAGTCGTCACTATTGTTCTGTAATCTTAAAATAGCATTTATTACTGCTGATTCTGAAAGCTCGGTGATATTTATTTTTCCAATTTTATTTGCATCAACATAGGTTAACAGAATTTCGCCCTGCATGGTTATAGCGTTTGCCCTGATTTTATCTGGATTAGTTACAGGATCAGTAAATTTTATTTGAATTTTACTATTATTTATCCGTTTAAATGGTTGGAAAAAACTGTGTATTTTTTTTGCTATTGCCGTATCTTTATTAGTGTAAACTTCAAATTTAACTGCATCGGATAAATTCTGAATAAGATTAGTTGATTGCTCACTTAAGCCTTGATCCTGATTTATTTTATATGAGTACTTAATATTATATTTTTCAAAATAAATAAAAACCATAAATAAACTAATAGCACAGACCAACAGCAACATATATTTTCTACTAATAGTTATATTTATCATATTAATAAATACCTTGTATGAATCAATCTAATCCGCACTGCCAGCAATAGTATAATCGTACCAAAGACAAAATAGAATAATGATGCAACCGAGACATGTGATGATAAAAACTGTTGAAAATGATACTGTGGTGACAAAGCCTGCAACCAGTTCTTGCCCCATACTACATCCAAACTAGATTGTGCTAACAACCAAAAAGTCAGCAACACAACTATACATAATAAAATTGCAAATCCCGTATTTGTAAGCAGACTGGAAATATACATTGCCAATGCCAGCATCCACATAAGTAACAAAATCAAACCGCATACTGCGATGATAACTGGCATAATATTTAAGTTGGCAATAATAGCCAAACTAACAATCGCCAGAGTTGATGGAATAACAAAGATCAGGCAAATTAACAGTATTGCTAAATACTTTTGTCTGATTAAATGTAGCTCAGATTGCCTATAGGTTTGTATTAATATCCAGCCATTGTTATGACTCAAGCGGGCAAAACTTAAACCAGCCACAATTGCTACGATGAGAATCAACAATTTAGCTTGTGCGGCAATAACAGGATAGATAATACCTTGCATAATTGTTGGTGCATCACTCATTGATGCAAACTTAACCTGCATGACTGTAAATAATTCGATTGATAGTAAAAAAGACCAGGCACTTATAAATGCTGATATTGCCATAATCAACCAGATAATCGGTGAACGTAAAAAATATTTTAATTCCGCCTGAAAAATACTCATAAAGAAACTGCTGTAAGTTGCATATATCGCTGTTCTAAATCAAATGTATCAGATTGGCTATGTATATCTATATTGTCTAGTATCTTACCATCTTGCATAATTAGTACTCGATCACTAATAGTTTGTGCTTCTGCCAAATAATGAGTAGACATAATAATTAGACTATGTTGTTTTAATTGTTTGATTATATCTCTAAATTCAATAATCAAGTGCGGATCCAGCCCATTTAGCGGTTCATCCATAATCAATAGTTTGGGTTTATTCATTATCGCCTGAGCAAGATTTAATCTTTGTTTATAGCCCAGAGATAACTGGCTGGTTCTTTTCTGGATAACTGGTTGCAATTTGCAAGTTTCAATCACCCAGTCCAGTGCATCGCTGTCGGTCACCTGCTTAATATTTGCCAACAATTGCAGTTGTTCCAACACAGATAACTCTGAAATAATAACTGCGGTTTCTGGCATATAACCAATATTGGATAGGTATTTAATTCGATGGGATTCTGAGTTAACACCATTTAACAATATAGCACCTTGCTGACAATAGAATGTCGCAGAGAGAGACTTTAACAGTGTTGACTTACCTGCACCATTGGGACCAAGCATGGTAACTACCTGAAATCCTAACAAATTTAGCTGGATATTACTTAAAATCACCTGATTCCTAATAATATGTTTCAACGAGTCTATTTGTAATTTAACCATATTTATAACTTAATAGCTTAATAGACTGATTAAATACCAGCTTTGCTCATTATATCCATCATTTCCCTCATTATATTTGATGCCACAGGGTATTTGGTTAGAAAACTATATTCCATTTGCATAATACCATCGTAAATATCCTGCTGTTGTAGATTATCAGTATTTAATATTTGATGGATATTTGCATCCATATGTTGCAACTTATCTTTAGTCTCTGTATCAACTTCATGCTTGCTATTTTTTAGTTCTATTTGCAACTGCTCAAGCAATGTTTTTACTTTCTCTATACTCATTATTTGTTCCTGTATTAAACGTAACTGGCATAGCATAACATATAAATATAACTTGAAACACATTCATAATTAAAATCTATAGGAATGTAGGAATATCTTGTAAGGTGGGCTTGCCCACCATTTCGTTACTATTCCTATTCTCGAACAGGCTCCTGGGAGCTTGTCCAAACCATAAAAAAAGGGCTTATAAAAGCCCTTTTTTCATACAAGTATTGCTACTTATCTAACTTGATACCTTCTCCTTACAAACATCAACATTAAACCTATCAACAATAATAAACCCCAAATATTATTTGTGGGAATCATAATTGGTGCTGGAGGTGTGGTGCCGAATGTTACTGCTGGTGCATCAGGTGCATCGGTTGTAAGCTCAATTATACCCTCCTCAGGTAATATTGGTGTGGTACAGTCACCTAAATCAGGATCTTGTGGATCATAAGCAACTACATAACATACTTGCGGGTTCGGTGGAGCTGGAGCAAATGCTACTGGTACATTACTAAATATATAATCACCATTAATGTCCGTTTCCTGGGATCTATACAAAGTATCACCTGTACCGTCACAGTCAGTATCACGGTATAGATTTATAGTTAAATCAGCTTGCTCTTCACCAGCATCCTCAGTACCATTAACTGGGTTGTAGTCACAGAACATATTACCAGGAATGGTACCAATTGCTGCATAAATACCAACATCTTCATTTGGATTATTGCTTTGCAAGTCAATATTGGTAATCTGACCGGTGGCAGGATTAACATCTGAGTCTACCGTATCATCTACTCCTTGATTTTCTGGAGTAAATACCCAACCTCCTGGCAAATTAGTAAAGGCTATACAGTAGTCACCTGCTGGCAATGGATTAAACTCATACCAACCATCTACTGCTGGCATTCCGCCCACTGCTGTGATGGTTGTCTGTACTGAGGCTCCATTACAATTAGGGTTGTCATACAGGGTTACAGTTATACCATTAATACCTGGCTCACCAATATCCTGAATACCGTCCTGATTATTGTCATACCAAACTGTATCACCTAGAGTCAGGGTCTCATCATGACCAAAATTGTTATCTGGGCTGTTTGGATTAGGTGCGTCTATATCTGGAGTTGAGATTGACGGTGTAACTGGATTGGAACATACACCCAAATCAGGATCTGCTGTATCAACTTGCACAATATAACATCCTGGAGGATTATCCCCTGCATTTGGACCACCTGTAATCAGGTTGCTAAAGGAGTATAAACCTGCTACCGTATCCTGAGTAACGGCAGTAGCTGCCTCAGCCCCATCAAGTGTATCATTACAGTCGGTATCATCATAAAGTGTGACTGTAACATTACTTTGCAATGTATCACCATCACCTGCATTATAGCTAATATTAGGATTTGTACCACTTTCACACCATACTAAACCACTAATAGTTCCTACAACAAATACGCCCATATCAATAGTCTGATCAGTGGCTTGCAAGTCAATATTTTGCACTTGACCTGTAACATCCGCATCGGAGTCAGTGGAAGGAGTTCCTGCTCCTGTGGGTGAGATGTTGTGCCCAATTGGAGG
>UOEW01000008.1_pt1 | contig 13284 bp, 12 predicted proteins | sample 1988701 | NCBI WGS metagenome assembly UOEW01 (sample SAMEA4712195, study PRJEB27164) | hydrothermal vent metagenome | biome: marine basaltic hydrothermal vent biome; feature: marine hydrothermal vent; material: mineral | place: Pacific Ocean | collected 2011-06-14/2011-07-23 | depth 1719 m | reverse complement strand
GCATAAATTCCTGCTGGGGATGTTTTCTGCCACCTTGTGGCGGGACTGACGCCAAGGTTCCTTCAATCAACTTCAACAATGCCTGTTGCACACCTTCGCCAGATACATCTCTGGTAATCGATGGATTCTCAGATTTTCGAGAAATTTTATCAATTTCATCTAAGTAAACTATACCACTTTCTGCTTTTTCAACATCATAGTCACATTTCTGCAATAGCTTTTGAATGATATTTTCAACATCTTCACCAACATATCCTGCTTCAGTAAGTGATGTGGCATCTGCAATAGTGAATGGCACCTTGAGTACTCTTGCCAAGGTTTCAGCCAGTAGGGTTTTGCCAGAACCAGTTGGGCCAACCAGTAATATATTAGACTTTGATAATTCAACATCATCTTCTTTGGTATGCTTTTTTGAGTTTGACCTGATTCTTTTGTAGTGATTATACACTGCAACGGACAAGACTTTTTTGGCATGTTCCTGACCTATTACATACTCATTCAAATATTCATGGATAGTTTTAGGTGATGGCAATATGTTTTCTTCATCAGATAATGCCTCTTCAAATTCATCCCTGATTATTTCATTACATAAATCTACACATTCATCACAGATATACACACTTGGACCAGCAATCAGTTTTGGCACCTCTTGCTGACTTTTCCCACAAAAACTACAATGTTTTAATTCTTCTTTGGGAGTATCGTCATTTTTTTTTGTCATTTTTTAGTTTCTTCCACTGTTAGTAGAGTTGATTTTAAGGAATATATTGCAACAAATCCTATTGAATACTACTTAAATATTTTATCATTTCCCACAAGAGCCCTATACTAGGAGCTTGTCCTAGAATAAATACGATTCCTATTCTCGGACAGGCTCCTAGGACTTTATCATGTGACACATTCTACTAAATTTCATAGCTAGTGGAACAGATTATGGGTGTTTTTATTGGATAAAATGATATTATTGGCATAAATAAGGGCAATTTTAGATATTTAAAGAGTTATATTCATAACTAGTGCTTGACCGAGAAAGAGTATTCTACTGCGGAAAAGCTGGATTTTGCCAAAATTCCTTCTTATTTTCGTCAAATAGTCAGTTGGATTGGTTAAGAACCGTAGTTCAAATAATTTTTTATACAGTTATAGCACTTTCTTAAAATTATTTGGTCATATATCCAGTATAAACAAATTCATTTTTTGGAGAATAAGACTTATGATGAAAAATAAAAATATATTGCTTTACTGTGTTTTCCTATTTGGTTTTGCCCAGTTATCTTATGCACAACAGGTACTTTTACCTGATTTTACCACTTTAGTAGAAAAAACCGGAGCGGCTGTGGTTAATATTACGGCAAGACAGAATGCCAAAGAGTTAAAAAGCCTGCAACAGCCATCAAGACCAAGTACTCCATTTGACCGCTTTTTTGGCATTCCGCAAAATCCCCGAAATCCCCAATACCCACAAGGTAGAGACAGCGTCTCAGGTGGTTCAGGTTTTATCATCTCAGCAGATGGTTATATTTTAACTAACCGACATGTTATATATGGAGCCGATGAAATAACCGTTAAACTAGTTGATAAAAGAGAATATGTTGCCGAGCTAATAGGAGAAGATGAAGCCAGTGATATTGCGGTTTTAAAGGTCGATGCAGAAAATTTACCAACTTTGAAAATAGGTGATACAAAAAAATTAAAAATTGGTGAGTGGGTGATGGCAATTGGCTCACCACTGAGTTTCGAACATTCAGTCACTAAAGGCATCATTTCTGCCATGGGCAGATCCTTGGGACGACAACAGTATATTCCTTATATACAGACAGATGTACCGATAAACCGAGGAAACTCTGGTGGTCCGTTGATAAATATGGATGCAGAGGTAATTGGCATCAATACCCTGATTTTATCTAATACTGGTGGATATATGGGTTTATCATTTTCTATTCCAATAGACGTAGCAATGAACGTTGTTGAACAGCTCAAGGACAGTGGTTCGGTAAAAAGAGGTTTACTAGGAGTAATTATTCAGCCTATATCACAAAAACTGGCAGATGTGTTGAGCTTGGATAGACCCAGTGGAGCTTTAGTGACAAGTGTGAATAAAGACTCAGCAGCTGACAAGGCAGGTATTCAGGTGCAGGATGTCATCGTTAAATTTAATGGCTATGATGTGGAAACATCCTCAAGCCTACCACCATTAGTTGGCTCGGTACAACCAGGAACAAAAGTAAAAATCAATATCATTAGAGATGGGCAGTCCCAGATTATTAAGGCAGTTTTAGGTGGGTTAGATGGAGCAGATGCAATAGCAGCTGGTTCTGTATCTACCAGTAGTAAACTGGATATTGGTTTTGAGGTGGCAAATTTATCTGAAGACGCCAAGGAGCAACTTGAAGTTGACGCAGGCGTTATAGTCAAAAAAATTAGTAATCGTGATGTACAAAGAGCAGGACTGCAAATTAATGATGTCATAATTAAAATTGGTAAAACCAGTGTTAAAAATGTCAGTCAGTTCAAAAAACAACTGAATAAATTGGAAGAAAATGAACCAATTGTGCTTTTAGTTAAACAAGCTGGAGTAAATAGATTCATTGTTATTGAACGTAGTTAGTCCATTATGTACAATGCTCGATTAATATTTCATAAAATCCCGTTTTATGCGGGATTTTGCTTATCTGAGGATATAAATGCAACACATCCGTAATTTTTCCATTATTGCTCACATTGATCATGGCAAATCAACTCTAGCTGATCGCTTTATCCAGCATTGTGGTGGTTTATCTGAACGAGAAATGGACAAACAAGTGTTGGATAGCATGGATATTGAACGAGAACGGGGCATAACCATCAAGTCACAAGCGGTTAGTTTGGACTATACCGCCAAAGATGGCGTTACATATCATTTAAATTTTATTGATACCCCAGGTCATGTTGATTTTTCCTATGAGGTTTCCCGTTCTTTGGCAGCTTGTGAAGGTGCTTTACTAGTGGTAGATGCTGCCCAAGGTGTGGAGGCACAAAGTGTAGCAAATTGTTATACCGCAATCGAACAGGGACTGGAAGTATTGCCAGTTATCAATAAAATAGACCTGCCTTCGGCTGATATCGATAAAGTAAAACAGGAAATAGAAGATGTTATCGGTATTGATGCCAGTGAAGCAACTTTAACCAGTGCCAAAACTGGAGAGGGAATAGTAGATGTACTGGAAGCTATTATAAAATTTATTCCAGCACCAACTGGAGATGAAGATAAACCATTACAGGCATCGATTATCGACTCATGGTTTGATAATTATTTAGGGGTAGTTTCATTAGTTCGAGTATTTAATGGTAAATTACAGAAAAAAGATAAAATTCGGATAATGTCACTAGAAACTGATCATATTGCCGACAATATTGGCGTATTTACCCCAAAAAGACTGGAGAAAGATTACTTGACCTGTGGACAGGTTGGGTTTGTATCAGCCTCAATTAAAGATGTACATGGTGCCCCAGTTGGTGATACAATTACTTTAGCAAAGAATCTTGCCAGTGAACCATTGCCTGGTTTTATGGAGTCTCAACCACGAGTTTTCGCGGGATTATTCCCAACCTCAGCCGATGATTATCAGGGACTGCGTGAAGCACTGGAAAAACTAAAACTAAATGATGCCGCACTGGATTATGAGCCTGAGTCCTCAACTGCACTAGGATTTGGTTTTCGCTGTGGATTTTTAGGCATGTTACATATGGAAGTAATCCAGGAAAGGATTGAACGGGAATTTGATATAGACCTAGTAACTACTGCACCAACTGTAATTTATGAGCTGGTAAATAATAAGGGTGAGACCTTAAAATTAGATAATCCGGCGGACTTGCCTGAATACTATCAGGAAATTAGAGAACCCATGATTATTGCTAATATATTATTGCCCAATGATTATGTTGGCAATGTTATCGGTCTGTGTATCGAAAAACGTGGCGTACAAAAGAATATTCAATATCTAGGCACGCAGGTATCAATGCAGTTCTTGCTACCTTTAAGTGAAGTGGTATTGGATTTTTTTGATAGATTAAAATCAGTTTCTCGTGGCTATGCTTCATTTGACTATGAGTTTAGCCATTTTGAACCAGGAGACCTGATAAGACTGGATATTTTGATAAATGGTGAACTGGTAGATGCATTATCAATCCTGACTCATAAAAACAATGCCAGAAAACGCGGCAAGGATTTGGCAGATAAACTAAAAGAACTAATACCACGACAAATGTTTGATGTTGCAATACAAGCAGCAATTGGGGCACATATTATTGCCCGAACCACAGTTAAGGCACTGCGTAAAAATGTTACTGCAAAATGCTATGGTGGTGATGCTAGTCGGAAGAAAAAATTATTAGAAAAACAGAAAGCTGGTAAAAAACGCATGAAGCAGATTGGCAGAGTCGAAGTACCACAATCGGCATTTTTAGCAATCTTAAAGGTTGATTAACTATAGTAGTGCTTGACCGAGAAAGTATTCGTAGCGAGGGAAAGTCTGGTTTTGAGTAAAATTTCTCATTATTTGAGAAGAATAGCTGGCTATTTGACGAAAATAAGGAGGAATTTTGGCAAAATCCAGCTTTTCCGCAGTAGAATACTCTTTCTCGGTCAAGCACTATAGTATAAAGTAGAATATATATGAATGAAATACATTTTGATTTTGAAGCATTTTTAACCATAACCAGTCTGGCAACAGGGCTATTATGGATAATTTCCAAATATTTACACAAAAAAGGAGCAAAACAGTCATTTACTGCCAATACAATTGAACAAGTTGGTTCATTTTTTCCTGTACTAATTTTTGTACTGGTGATTAGAACCTTTGTATTTGAACCATTTAGAATCCCCTCATCGTCCATGATGCCAACTTTATTAACTGGTGACTTTATTTACGTCAATAAATTCGCCTATGGTCTCAAAATGCCAGTCTTACACGATACTATTATCGAGGTTGGCAAACCTAAAAGAGGCGATATAATAGTGTTCAGGTTTCCTCAGGATCAATCCAGCGATTACATTAAAAGAGTAGTTGCATTGCCTGGAGACCGAGTGTTTTATGATACCCGTAAAAAAGAAGTATTTATCAATGGCAAATTAATCCAACAACAACTAGATGGTCCATATACTGGTTTGATGGACAACCCTATGGCAAAAGGATTAATTAAGAAATATGAAAGCCTAGGTGATGTAAACCACATGATATTTACTCAAAATCATAGTGGTGGTGGTCCAATAAAACATCTGAATGTTACCGTCCCTGCTGGACATTATTTTGTATTGGGCGATAATCGGGATAACAGTGCCGATAGTAGAGCCTGGGGTTTTGTACCTGAAAGAAATCTGGTTGGGCGTGCAGTATTTATCTGGATGCACTGGCGAACAACTGATTTTATTGAGGGCTTAAAAAGAATTGGGACTAAATTAATATAGAATTCTACTGAGAGCATGTTAAAATGCCATAACAATCAAATGAGGGTTAAAATGAAACTAAACAATAAACAACAAGGCATGACCATGATAGGTATGGTTATATTTATGAGCTTTGTCGCTTTTTTTGTCTACGCAGGTATCCGTTTGGGACCAATTTACACGGAGTATTATGGCGTAGTAAAGGCGATGAAACTGGTTGCTAATAAACCAGGTGCCAGCAGCAAATCAGCTTCAGTAATCAAGGATGAGTTGATGAAAAGCTTTTATACCAGCTACGTAGATAGCAAAAGAGTATCAAAGAAGCATATTAAAATCATCAGAAGCCGTGGCAAACAATTGCAGGTAAAATATTCGGTACAAGAGCCATTTATTGGTAATTTGGATTTTTTGATACATTTTAACAAGACTATACCTTTAAACTAAGATTATCAAAAACTTAGAGTTATATGGGTAGATTGAATTGGATATGTGAAACACAGCATGAGTACAATATTAGGTCAAAAAATCCAGTTTAACAACCCTGAGGTTTTACAACTTGCACTAACCCATAGAAGTGCACAAAAAAAAAACAATGAAAGACTAGAGTTTTTAGGCGACAGCATCTTGAGTTTTGTGATTACACAATGGCTGTTTACAAACTTCCCTGGTGTTTCAGAGGGTAAACTGTCCAGAATGAGGTCAAATCTGATTAAAGGCACAACTTTAGCCGAAATTGCCCGCCACTATAATCTTAGTGATAAACTTATCCTTGGAGTTGGAGAGTTAAAATCAGGTGGATTTAACCGCTGTAGTGTATTGGCTGATGCAGTTGAGGCAATTTATGGAGCTGTATTTGTTGATCAGGGTATTGATGTAACAGCAAAGTTTATTCTTGAGGTTATGCACAACTGGTTGCAAAAAGTTGATCCGAATATTAGCGACAAGGATGCCAAAACTAGACTTCAGGAGTATTTACAAAAACATGGATTGCAAGTACCCAGCTACTCATTAGTTAATAAATTTGGGAAGGATCATCTACAAACATTCAAAATAAAGTGCCTGATTGCCGAATTGAAACTATCAGCAACAGCCGAAGAACGTAGCCGTAAAAAAGCCGAGCAGCAAGCAGCTCAAAATATTCTGAATAAAATCACCCAATTATCATGAACAAATGTGGATATGTAGCGGTTATCGGTCGCCCAAATGTAGGTAAGTCAACCCTGATAAATAAAATCATCGGCGAAAAAGTCAGTATAGTTACTGCCAAACCACAAACGACAAGACATCAAATACTTGCGATTGAAACAGGCAAACAAGGTCAAATATTATTTATTGACACACCAGGAATGCACGTAGATCATAAAAAAGCCCTCAACAAATACATGAACAAAACTGCAGCAGCGGCGGTAATAGATGTGGATTTAATCCTTTTTCTGGTTATATCACTAAAATGGACAGCAGATGATGAACAGGCATTGAAAGCACTAAAACATATCAATAATACTCCTGTGATTTTAGTAATAAACAAAGCCGATTTAGTTAAAAATAAAGAAAAATTACTGCCCTATGCAAATAAAATCTTACAATATTATGACTTTAAAGAAATTTTTTATATTTCTGCGACAACTGGCAAAGGCACGAGAGATTTAACCAATAAAATTTATCAATATTTGCCAGAGTCTGAGAACTATTTTGCCGAAGATCAGTTAACTGACAAGTCCACCAACTATTTAATCTCAGAACTAATACGTGAGCAATTAATGCTGCGCCTGCATCAGGAACTGCCCTATAGTTTAACCGTTGAGATTGAATCATATAAGGACAAAGGACATATTGTCCATATACATGCGTTAATTTGGGTAGAACGAGAAATACAAAAAAACATGGTTATTGGTAAACATGGTACATTATTGAAACATGTAGGCATCAATGCCAGAGCAGAAATACAAGATCTAATTGGTAAAAAAGTACACTTAAAACTATGGACAAAAGTTAAATCTGCCTGGGCTGATAATGCCAGACTGTTACAACAGTTAGGTTATAAAGATGAGTCGTTATAAAGAAACAACTGGCTATCTTATTCACCAGAGAAATTATAAAGACAACAGCCTAATTATCGAGTTTTTTAGTCAGGATTACGGCAGGATAAATCTGATTGCCAAAGGCATTAAAAAAAATAAACTCATCAAATCACAATTGCAATATTTTAGTTTGTTAAAAATACAATATTTTGGCAAGTCCCAACTAAAAACAATTGCCGCAATTAATATTCTGAACATTATAAAACCAAAAAACCTCATTGCCAAAACAGCAGGTTTATACCTGAATGAATTACTCCACTATAGCCTGATTGAAAACGACAGTGCCAATGAACTTTTTGATTGTTATCAATATGTGTTATCACATTTAGGCAAGCAAAAACTTGCACCATTATTAAGATGTTTTGAGAAAACAGTGTTGAAACATAATGGCTTTGAGTTAAATGTTAGTAGCTTAAAGCAGGAAAATGACTGGCTAACAATCACCGAACACCAAGGTCTGATAACTACAACTAAAGATACCGAAAAATTATGTCAGGTAGGTGATTTAAAAAAATTCATTAGCATGAAAAAACAGGATGAACAACTGGATAGACATACACAAAAACGCATTAATAAATTTATGTTACAAGCAATCAACATGAACTTTGCTTATCGCAAAATCTATGCTCGTGAACTATTACAAGATATTACCTGAGGCCCTAATTTTCAATCCATGCTTTCCTTTGTTGATAAGCCTGCAAATGCTCATTATAGTTTTTTATCTCAGCACCACTTTCCTGCATTTCTCCAATTAACCATTGTTGCAACTCAATGGCAGAACTAAAATCAGAAACTGCAGCCAATACTGCTGCCTTAGTATCCCACACATACCACGGAATAATCTCATCATCAGCATATAATGCCATCAGCTTAAACATAATTTTTAGTGCTTTTTCAGGATTACGACACTGTTTATCACTGGAGGTAGCAAGATTCCACGCATGATTATTAAATGAGAGTTCCACTTTTTTTGCCTGAGCCTTGGTATACCACTCATAGGCTATGTGGCAATTTTTATCTAAACCAGCATCACCGCGATAATAGTATGCTGCAATCATATTAAATGCCAATCCTACTCCCAAATTTGCTGCCCTCTCATACCAGATTAGGGCTTGTTCCTGCTGCGAATCATAATTCAGCTCATCAGCCAGACTCAACATTGCATGAGCATAACCCATATTGGCAGATTTTTCTAACCATATAAGTGCCTGTCCCCGGTCTATTTTATAATGATCACTGCCCTCAAGATAAGATTTAGCAATAAAATAAGCCACCTCGGCATTGCCAGCATCTACCTGATTCAATAGCAACTGTGGAATCTTATATGCCTCTTTTGCCTGCACCGCAAATGCTAATACTAGCACCAACAATAACCACACTTGTATATTAACCTGCATAGGCTTTAAGTTTTTGTTCAAAAAATTCACCTCGTTGAATATAACTATCAAATTGATCAAAACTCGGTGCACCAGGTGATAATAAAATGGTACTGCCAGAACATGATTTTAATTGAGCTTGATAAATTGCCTCGGTCAAATTATCGCACAATATATATGTGAAAACAGCATTTATGGACTTTAGATGTTGAAATATTACTCCAGCATTTTGACCTGATAGCAATAATAACTTAGGTGGAGCAGCATTTATTGCAACTGCAAAATCCAACCAGTCATTGCCACGGTCATAGCCACCAACCAATAGGGTAGTGGTTGCCAAATCTACCGTTTCCATCGCTGCCAGTGTTGCTATTGGCGTAGTTGCTATGCTGTCATTTATAGCATAGTTGCGACCTATTTTGCCTAGATACTGCAAACGATGTGCCAGGGGCTGAAATAGCTTTACCGCATCAAGGCACAGATCAATATCTAAATTTAATTGCAAACAAACACTTAGAGCCGCACCAATATTCTGTAAATTATGCGCCCCCATTAGTTTTACCTGCGATAAATTTAATATTTGATTTTTTTGATAAATTAGAGCTTCATCCACAACCTGAAAGCCACTAGCATGATTAAAATATATTACACCTTTAGCATCAACAAGTTTGCCTAGAGTCACATCTTTACCATTAATTATCTTAATCTGGGCAGTATCTAGTATCTGCAGCTTATCTCTAAAATAATTTTCACTGCCACAATGCCAATCTACATGCTCGGCAAATAAATTAGTTATAACCGCAATATCTGCCGCAATATTACCATCATATATTTGAAAACTGGATGCTTCCAAAACAATAAAGTCATATTCAGAACCAGATGCTATCAATGCCTGACCAATATTTCCAACCAGATTGACCGTTTTTCCGCAGCTTGTTAAAATATGAGCAAGCAAACTAGCAGTGGTACTTTTGCCCTTGGTACCGGTTACCGCAATTACCTGGGTGTTTTTCTCATTAGCAAACCAGATAGCCGTTGGCGAAGTCATTGGGGTCTTGGTCTCTTTGTTTAATTGTGTATAAGGACTGATACCTGGCGACTTGATAATGACATCAAAACTATTTAATAGCTTTTTATCTATACTAGCAGTTATACAAATATAGTTATTATCGACCTCACATTCACGGCATAAAATCTTAAAGCCAATCTTATGTTTGGTTAAATATTGAGCGGTTGCCCTGCCCTCTACTCCAAACCCCCAGATGGCAATTTGCTTATTTTTCAATTCTGCAAGTTTCATTGACTAGTCGGGTTCATAATTGTTTGATATTGTTGCGGTGTTGTCGGGGGGATTTTATCAGAAAAATATTTAATCAGTAAATCATCACCCCAATCTGTCTGATTTTTTATTAAATTATATGCTAACTGACTTTCTTCAATATCACCAACACACTCAAATGGTTTAAACCCTGTTACCCCTAATAGTTCTGCAAAACCAGTCTGTTGACTAGCATCATTGAGCATATTTTTAGCAAAAATCACTAGTAACTGCTGCTTGTCTATAAATGCTGCTAGCCCTAAAAACACAAATCGGCACTTGGGGCAGTCACAGCACCACAAACTCTGGTCATTGTGAGAGCCATCAATATGGAAATTGCGATTACAACTGGAAAATATAGGAAAATATTGTGGATATTGGCTAAATTTCTTTAAAATTGCTAGCTCTGAGTAGCTTCGTTGTTGTGAATAATATTTTAAATATGGAGTAATTTCAGCTTTAATTATCGCTGAAAAATCATGCTCAAACTCATAACTTTTAGAATACTGATGATTTACCAGCTCATTATCTGCATTAATGGTATTAGCACTATCTGCCGAACGCTCATTAGAAAATACAACCTCATCAAAACCATACAGCAAAGCACACAGCACTGCAATAGCAGAATTAATCGCCGTAATTGGTATGTGACCATTAAAACCTTTTGCGGTTTTATTATAGGCAATTAATTTAGCATCAATTTTTCGCTGTACCTGTAACAAAGGTCGGTCAATAAACTGTGCAACATTTTTAATCAACTCTGAGCTGCCAACCATAAACAGAAAGATTTCTTTGTTTTGGTGTTTTAGCTCCTCAACCGTCACTAAAGAGTCTTTGCCACCACCCAATGCAACCAAGGCTTTAGGCGCTAATGAAACCAGGGTCGCATCAGATAACAAAGCTTTAGGCTTCTGCATATTGCCATTGAAACAAATTCTATCTTTTAAGGAAACATTATTTACATATGCCAGCTCTGCCAAACCATGAAACCAGGTTTTTTGCACAAATTGGCTCATTAACTGACTTGGCTTGGCTCCCTGAAACTCAATATTAGCAGCCAAACCTGCCTTGTAATAGCTAACCCCACACAATAAATGCACCAGCTCACAGGCTTTATCTATACTAGTTTTATGTTTGGCTAAATTTTCCCGATTAAATTGCGGCAACGACAAAACCTCAGAGACACGCCCAACGCCTGCTAAATAGTAAGACAAGAGCAATTGACTAGAGCTTATATCTAGTTTCCAATCTAAAAATTTAAACCTGCGGTGAAATACTTTTTGCATAAGCGTATTTTAGCCCGTATATACTAGTCCTGCAATAAAAACTCTTGGTCGTCTGATAGTATGTTTATGCTTAATGTATGCTTAGTGATAAGCCAGAGTTGTTTACTAGCCCGCATATTTCATAGGAATGCAGAATTTTAAGATACAACAGTGAGCCAGTTTGTTCTATTCACCGAGAAGCCTAGTTATTCTTACGTTTGCAGGTGAATCGGGCAAAATGGTCGCTGTTGTTTTCTAAAAACTCACATGCGAATTTGGTTACAAATTATACATTCCCAATATATCTATATTCCACTTTAATATCAATATGATATGCTGTAAATATAGTAATCCTATGAAATATGCGGGCTAGAGTTCCTTTAATGTTAAATATTTTTATGAAAGTATTTATTGATAAGAGCTTTCAGCTCTTTTATTCGACCTTCTTTCGGCCATCCAACTAGTTTATCTAAAACTTTACCATTTTCTAAAAAATAAAATGTTGGTGTACCCCAATAGTCAAAAATTAAAAAGTCTTTTTCTTTATCTATATATTTTATTTTGAAATTTGGATGCTGTGTATTTCGTATATTTATTTTTTCAAAATCCCATCGAGTACTAGGAGGAACAAGCCATCTTGAATGTGTTTGCAAAAAATCATTTAACCCGAAGTGCTGACCAATAGATGAAACAGCCATGTTACTAAAGTGACAGATAGGGTTTGAAATTACTATAATTTCTGTTTCTTTTGAAAAGTTAAACTCTTCACTTTTTAGAGAATATTCATCTTTATTTGAAGGTGAATATACATTTATCGCCCCTTTAGTTGTATTGTTCAAGAGTTTGAGAGGTTTTGGTAAATCATACTGACTATATTTATCGTAAAATTCTTGTGCTTTAGCAAACATTCTCGCACCGTTTAATGCCCCATAAACTTTATAGTAGTCTTTTTTTTCTGACCATTTATTTCGAGAATATATTTCAAATATACTTAAATAATCTGTTGAAATTTCTTTGTTTTGAACATAAAAAGTTATGGTGGAAAAAGCTTTTAAAACATCTGATAGTTGCTCTTTAGAATAGGAGCGAGCTTTATTTTTAGTTAAAAAAGGCTGTAGTTCAGAATAATAAAAGTATTCAAGAGCAGAATTTCTTTCATTGTTATCTGTTATTTTTTCAATATTTAATAATTTCGTACTAAAGTTTGCTAATGTTTGAGTGCTAAGTATTAATAATAAAAGTAACTTCATCATATTTTATTGCCTAAATAACCTCTATTATAGCAACACAATAGAGGTTTGTTCTATTTTTTTATATTTTTTTTTAATCTAACAACTTGACATACATATATACCCATTTGTTTTTTTACAATTAGCAGGACTCACGCATTTATATCCAGCGTAATCATCACACTTCTGCATAAAACCACTACATTCATTACTTTCATTAATTTTAGACCTATTAATTAACTCTAAGTGATGTTCATACCCAAATAGTGATAATACTTCATAAATCTCTTTTTCCGTTAAATTTTCAAGCGATTTATAATTAGTGCTTGACCGAAAAAGTATTCGTAGCGAGGGAAAGTCTGGTTTTACGCGTATCATCCTTGATACTTGCCCACATCCATGTGGGTTTACATGAAAATTCTTTCCTGAAGAATTTTTGAGCAAAATTTCTCATTATTTGAGGAGAATAGCTGGCTATTTGACGAAAATAAGGAGGAATTTTGGCAAAATCCAGCTTTTCCGCAGTAGAGTACTCTTTTTCGGTCAAGCACTAGTTACTTGATTTCGCAAACTCAACCCAACTAAAAAAC
>UOEW01000071.1_pt1 | contig 13401 bp, 16 predicted proteins | sample 1988701 | NCBI WGS metagenome assembly UOEW01 (sample SAMEA4712195, study PRJEB27164) | hydrothermal vent metagenome | biome: marine basaltic hydrothermal vent biome; feature: marine hydrothermal vent; material: mineral | place: Pacific Ocean | collected 2011-06-14/2011-07-23 | depth 1719 m | reverse complement strand
AAGACGATATATTTTATCTGGTGAAAGTTGATAAAGCTAAATTTATGCAAACGGTCGTGCCTGGAGACCAGCTCCACTTACATGTTTCGATTAAAAGGAAAATGCGTAATATGGTAAAATACGTATGTCAAGCTACGGTAGATGGCAAAGTAGTAGCCAAGGCAGAACTACTATGTGCCAGTAAAAATAAATAATTTCATGATACATAAAACTGCAATAATTAGTACAACTGCCCAACTAGCTGATGATGTCAAAGTTGGTGCCTATACCATAATAGAAAAAGATGTCAGCATAGGTGCAGGTACAGAAATAAAAGCGCATGTAACCATCTCAAAACATACCGATATTGGTGAAAATAATCGTATTTTTCAATTTTCATCCATTGGCGAAGAGCCACAAGATAAAAAATACAATAATGAACCGACCCGCACGATTATCGGCAATAACAACACTATTAGGGAATATGTCACGATTAATCGTGGAACAGTAGATGATAAAGGCATAACCAAGGTAGGCAATAACAACTGGATAATGGCATACGTGCATATTGCCCATGACTGTATAATCGGCAATGACATTATCATTGCCAATGGCACAACCCTAGGCGGACATGTTCACCTTGAGGACTATGTGATACTCGGTGGCTTCACCAAACTACATCAATTTTGTCGTATAGGAACCCACGCATTTACTGCCATGGACACTGGTTTTCAAAAAGACTTACCACCCTATATCATGGCTCAAGGCAACCCGGCAAAACCCCGAGCTATCAATACAGAGGGATTAAAAAGAAGAGGATTTACCCAGGCTGATATTGGTGCCATAAAAAAAGCATTCAAGTTATTATACAAATCTGACCTGCGTCTAGCAGAAGCCCTGATAGAAATACAAAAGTTGGCAGATACGCACCTGACAGTGCAAACTATGATAGATTTCATTAAAGCTAGTAACAGAAGCATAGTTAGATAAAAATTACTTGACTATTTTACGATGCATAAGATATTGGTATGAAAAGAAGCTACACCCAACCATTGCAGCTGGAGATTAAAAACTCTAGACAGATGCTCCTTATTTCTGGTGCCAGACAAGTTGGAGAAACAACTCTGGTAAAGCAGTTAATAGCAAAAACACCTAAGAACTACTTTAACTGGGACAACTTGAAACACAGAAAATAACCAGCCATGGTTCTTAGTAGAAGTAAAAAGTAGCCACACACAAGATTTAAACAAGCACTTAAAATGGTTTCAGGACAAGACTCAAGCCAAACATACGTTCCAGGTTGTCATGGACTTGCCGTTTGTAGATGCCGACTGCTTTAATAAAACCAACCCAATAAAAGTACCAATTGAAAATCTACTAATGAAATTAGTATAATAATCAGCGGGCAAAATAATAAAATTCAGTTAAAGTATCACCTTGTTGGTGATGTGGCACTTTTAAGATTTGCTAGACGTATCAATGGACTGTGCTATAATCGTGTTTTCTATATCGGGATTAGGGTTTAATTTAAATGCACCAGCAAAAAATCAAAATTGCCATCATAGCAGGAGAAGATTCTGGAGATTTACTGGGTGCAGATTTAATTGAAAACTTACTAACACTCAACCCAAATATTGAATTTATTGGTGTGGGCGGTAATAAAATGGAGGCAGCAGGCTTACAGTTAATATCGGCAAATACTGAGTTTGCTATAATGGGTTTTGCTGAAGTAATTAGCAAACTGCCCAAGCTATTAATACTACGCAGGCGTATCATCAAAGAAATCATTGCCGCAAAGCCAGATTTGTTTATTGGCATTGATGCACCAGATTTAAATTTTCCCATAGGGAAAAAACTAAAAAACCAGGGTATCAAAATTATTCACTATGTCAGCCCATCAATCTGGGCATGGCGACCTAAACGAGCAGTTAAAATCAGTAAGCTAACTGATTTAGTGTTAACTTTATTTCCTTTTGAACCAAAATATTATCAAGAAGTTGGCGGTACTGCTCTATTTGTTGGTCATCCAATGGCACAAAATATTGGATTAATAATTGATAAAGACCAAGTGAAAAAAAGTATTGGTCTCGATACTGGCAAACCTGTTTTAGCAGTTCTACCTGGCTCTCGTAGCAATGAACTTAAGGCACATACGGATATTTTCCTCAAGACAGCACTAAAACTTAAAGCTCACAACTCGGATTTGCAAATAATTTCGGCTAATACCAGCAGACAAAAAATGCAGTTTATCCAAGAATCAGCTAACCGCAATAATTTAGAAATTAAAATTATCCAAGATGCAACCACGGTTTTGCAAGCATCAGATTTGGCACTGCTAGCATCAGGAACAGTCGCACTTGAGGCAATGCTATGCAAAACACCAATGGTGGTTGGCTATCGAATTTCTGCCATAACATATAGCATCGTCAAAACTTTTAAGATGTTATTATTGCCATATTATTCTTTACCCAACATACTCTATGGCGGCTTTCTTGTTCCGGAAGTTTTACAGAACAATATGACCGTTGACAATTTATACCAACAGTTATACCCATTGCTACAGCCGACTGAACAAACCGAACTAGTTAATGAATTCACCCGATTGCATCAAGACTTACTCTCTCCAGATACTAGTGCCGCAAAAGCCGTGATGGAGTTTCTAAAATGTTAATTGCAGGTGTTGATGAAGCAGGACGAGGACCACTAGCAGGACCCGTGACTGTTGCGGCGGTTATTCTGAAAAATCCAGCTGCAGGACTACTAGTTGCAGGGCTAAATGACTCAAAAAAACTAACCGAAAAAAAACGTATTGAACTAGAGCCGATAATCATAGCAAACTCTTTAGCATATGCAATCGTACATATTTCTGTGGAGAAAATTGAAGAAATTAATATCCTGCAAGCCAGTTTGTATGGAATGCAACAGGCGGTGGCACAATTAAGTATTACTGCAGATGAGATTATGGTTGATGGCAATAAATGTCCAGAATTTTCCCAACCAGCTAGAGCCATTATCGGTGGCGATGGAAAAATTGCGGCAATATCTGCCGCATCAATTCTGGCAAAAAATGCTCGTGACCGTTTAATGGTAGAACTATCTGTACAATTTTCTCAATACGGTTTTGAAAAACACAAAGGCTACGGCACAAAATACCATCTACAACAACTACAAAAGTACGGGCCATGTAAACACCACCGCATAAGCTACGCTCCAGTGCAAAAAGTATTATTAAGTTTGAGTTCTATCGGGGTCAAACTATAAAGATGATATGGTTTGCAGCCATTCATCTAAACTAAAATGCGGTTGTGGCAATAATTCTATAGCCAGATTGCCCTTACTCTTGCGTAAACAGCGGTTGGCTTTTTTGTGATCTTGTAAACCAGATGATAGGTTTACACACGGATCTTTTCGAGCCATTTTTTTTAAGTTTTTAGTTATATCAGTAGTTGTCATCAATGTCGAGAGCTTTTCTCTACTTATATTGGCACATCTGGTATTTGGTTGTTCACATGTGCTGAAATCTATGTCACTCGGTGCTAGATACAACTCATCTCTTTGTAGTATCCGCACAGGTGGAGAAATTTCATCACGGTATATCTGTTTTAAGTATACCCAAATCATAATTTCATTGATTATAGACTGATGAATAAAGCTCATTTGTGGAAAAAATTGCTGCAAATAATCAAGCTCTCTAGTTAATTTTAGTATATTTTTAGTTTCTAACATTAAATATAGTTTGATAATGTTTTGGGCATTTTCCGTCATGCGTATTTTTGGCAATAATGAATCAGCTTGCAGATAGTTATAGTTTGTCAAGGCACTAGCCAGAAGCTGTGTATTATCAGGTGCGACCTTTTTTGGTGTCTGTTGCCCACAAGAGCCAAGCATAAAAATCAATAAAACAATCAGTGTGAAATTACTTTTACTCATTTGCTAAGTTCACTGGCATGGCGGTGCAACCACGCTATTTGCCCAATAGTTTCTGGCACTCTTAAACCTCTGGTTTTACTTAGTTTAACTAAGGCAGTATCGACATCCATGCCCTGCTTAATTAAAATAGATGCGGCTATGAGCCCTGTTCTGCCAATTCCTGCATAACAGTGAATAGCAATATTTTCCCCGGCATTAATACTATTAAACAACGTACTTATGAGTTGATTAAACGGCAAAAAGAACTGTGGAACACCATGATCCTGAATTGGGAAATTGATAAATTCAACACCAGCAGATTCACATACAGAGCCCTCACTGGTTAAAGAAAAAGAATGAACCTCATCAAATTGCAACAATGAGACCACGGTGTGAATTTTTCTGCTCACCAGATATTGGATAAAATTAGATAACTGCTTGCCAGCAGGCGGTTTTGGCATCATCGTGATGGAACCGACATTTAGATTGTATTGGAAGACACTTTTGTCCCACTGTTTATGCAAAAATAGCATGTCCGAGTTGTAAGAGGCATTAATCATATTCAAGATTTGGAAAATTTGCATTTATTATGTAACAATGCATCATAATATACGTTAACAGACAAAACAACAGGAAAATCAAACATCGATGAACATTTGGTTCCGCCTACAAGTGAATAATAATCAAAATGGACTGTACGCTGTATGCTATCAAATGCTCAAAAATAGTTTGGAGGCAGAAGAAGTGGTGCAAGATAGTTTTTTGAAACTATGGCAAGCACAAAAGAATGGTAAAAAACATAACAAGGCGTGGTTGTATCAGGTAGCTAGAAACCAGTGTCTGGATTTAATTCGCAAAAGGCAATATGAAATCAAATATCAGCAGCACAGCTTGCTAAACCAACAAGTTTCAAGGTCTGCTTGTGATGATTTACTAAATACCGAGCTATCACAGCACATAAATGCTGCTATTGAAGAACTGCAAGAACCATATAAGTCACTAATAGTTCTACGGGAAATTAGCCAATTGAGTTATCAGCAACTAGCCGATGTTTTAAACTTAAGTGTTGCCCAAACCAAGGTATACTTGTACCGTGCCCGAAAAATGTTGCAACAAAAATTAATTAACCTGAATTAACCCGAATTAACCTGTACCAGTCATAAGAGGCTGCAGAATATATTATGAATAAAAAACCAATAGAATATCAGGCTCAAGTGGAACTAGAACATTATTTTGCCGATGCACGTGCGCAACAATGCCCGCCAAGCATGAAGCAAAAGTTATATGCGCAGCTATCAATCAACTCTAAAGTTTTTTGGCAGGCTCCAAAGCTTGTCGGAGCTGGGCTTGCCCTAGTTTTCGTATCGTCAATTCTGTTCAAGACAACCTATGACAACAAACTAAAGTCGTACGATTTATATCAAGCTCAACTTGATTTACAGGTTGCCATGCACTATATGAATCAAGTTTCTTTAAAGTCATTAACCGCAGTTAACAACAAGGGTCTAAAACCGGCACTAATCAGACCCTTGAGTAAATCAGTAGCATCTTTGTAAAGGTAAAGCATTATGAACAAAAAAATCAAAGTATTATTTATTATTAAATTACTAGTTTTAACTAGCTCATCCATCGCCCAAATTAAGAGCGACAACTTTGCAAAATTGGTAGGCTCTGAACCCGTGGTCGAAATTAATCTGGGAGCAACAATGTTGAGCCTGCTATCCTCTGCAACTGAAGAAGAGGCAGGTATATCTGCAATTTTATCCTCATTAAAAGCAATCAATGTCACCGTCTTTGAGATAGAGCAACCAGACAACATTAAAGCAATACGTGCAGAAATAAGCAAACAGGCAAAACTAAAAGCTAAAGCAGGATTTAAACAACTGGCTACTATCAAAGATGAGGATTCCTTGGTATATATACTGGCAAAAATGGACGGCAAGAAATTTGAAAGTCTCACTATCTTTGCTCTAGATGACGATGATGAGTTAGTATTAATTAATATTCAGGGAACAATTTTGGTATCGCAAATAGGTAATTTAATGGACCACTTTGATGTAGATTTGGAGATAAATACCCTGAAAATCAATAAACACAATAAAAAAGGTCAATAAAAAGTTTACATATATCCTAGTTGGCATTAGAATACGCCGTTCGAAATTATATAGTGCTTGACCGCAGTAGATTACTCTTTTTTAGTCAAGCACTATGCAACAAAAAGCTATTAAACAATATATTTTAGGAATAGTATTATGAAACAAGGCATACACCCAGATTACAAAAACGTTGTTTTTCAGGATTTATCTTCAGATTTTAAATTCTTAACGCGTTCAACTATTCATTCAAAAGAAACCATCAAATGGGAAGATGGTAATGAGTATCCACTAGTAAAAGTTGAAATTTCTTCAAAATCTCATCCGTTTTATACAGGCACACATAAAATGACAGATACTGGCGGACGTGTTGATAAGTTCCGCAAGAGATACGGCAAGAAATAACAACACAGCTAGGTATACACATACCTCAAAATATTCTAGCCCGATAAATCAACACAATTTATCGGGTTTTTTTGTTTCTACTTGCCCATTTTTAGGTTAGAATAGTCACAACTTATCTCTACGTGCTACGTAGATTGTAATTTTGCAGCTAAGTCCGCAATCAAACGTATGTTTTAAACCAATAAACTTGAGAAAAATCATGGATAATAAACACATAACAATCAACATTCCAGAAACCAACAAAACCATTGAACTACCTGTTATTGAAGGATCAATGGGGCCACCAACTTTTGATATAAAGACACTACACAAAAATACTGGCTATTTTACTTATGATTCTGGTTTTGCTGCAACGGCTGCCTGCCGTAGTGCCATAACCTTTATTGATGGTGGTAAAGGTGTATTGCTGTATCGGGGTTATCCGATTGAACAATTGGCACAACAGTCAAATTTTGTAGAAACTTCATACCTGTTACTCAATGGAGAACTACCAAGCAAACAGCAGTATGATGATTTTGATAAAGAAATTAGATATCACACCATGGTGCATGAAAAAATGAAATCCTTGATGCAAGGTTTCCAATATGATGCTCATCCAATGGCAATGATGGTTAGTGTGGTTGGTTCTTTTGCCGCTTTTTACCATGATTGGATAGATATGTCAGATGCTGAGCATCGCAAATTAGCAGCGATTAGATTAATTGCCAAGATACCAACAATTGCAGCATCAGTGTATAAAAACTCTGTAGGTCAGCCATTTGTTTATCCCAGAAATGATTTAGGCTTTACCGAAAGGCTGTTGCATATGATGTATTCAGTTCCTACAGAATCTTATGAGCCAAATCCCGTGGCAGCTAAAGCTCTGGATTTATTATTTATGTTACATGCAGATCATGAACAAAATGCCAGCACTTCAACAGTACGGCTGGTTGGCTCAACTGGAGCCAATCCATTTGCCTGTATTTCCGCAGGTATAGCCTCACTTTGGGGACCCGCTCACGGCGGTGCAAATGAGGCAGTGTTGAATATGTTAGACGAAATAGGTGATATTTCCAACATAGACAAATATGTTGCCAAAGCCAAAGACCGTAATGATTCATTTCGTCTAATGGGCTTTGGACACAGAGTTTATAAAAACTTCGACCCACGAGCTACTATTATTCGCAAAGCCTGTCATGAGGTGCTCGATGAGCTAGGAGTAAATGACCCACAGTTAGAACTGGCAATGCGTTTGGAAGAAATTGCACTAAAGGATGAATACTTTGTTGAACGCAAACTGTATCCAAATGTGGATTTTTATTCTGGTATAATTTATAAAGCACTAGGTATTCCAAAACCAATGTTTACCGTAATGTTTGCTATTGCCCGAACAGTTGGCTGGGTATCACAATGGCTAGAACAGTATGAAACGGCTGATACTCGAATCGGCAGACCTCGTCAAGTTTATACTGGTCCCACAACTAGAGATTACAAAGATTTCTCAAATAGATAACAGGTTAAAATTATTGGGTTTAAATCAGGCTGATTTAAACCCAATTTTATGCAAAAACCCTGATTACCAACTTGAAATTTTTGCAAACAAACTATCACTCTTACAAATAATCGACCAGCACCATGTTTTTGTCGACTTTCAATCCAGAGCACTACAGTTCCGATCTACAGCTCATCTCAATGCAGAATTGCTCATCAAGGCGGTACTAGGCAAAAAAAAACAAGCCCTAAAGATAATAGATGTAACCGCTGGTTTTGGCAAAGACAGTTATTTACTGGCATTAACTGGATCAGAAATTACCGCATATGAGTCAAACCCACTGATGTTTGCACTGTTAAAAGATGGCTTGCACAGGACAGAGGTTACCAATATTAGTCTATATCAGAAAAATTCATTAGCGGCAATGCCCTCTGCAAACTGTGATGTTATTTATCTGGACCCCATGTATCCTGCGACCAAAAAATCAGCCAAACACAACAAACACATGATGTTTTTACAGACCTGTGTTGGACAGCAGAAAGCTATGGACGAAGATTTGTTTAATCAGGCCTTACAATCAAATACAAAAAAAATAGTCATAAAAAGACCAATCAAAGCCAAATTCGTACTAAATAAACAACCAACCTCACAAATCACTGGCAAAACCATAAGATTCGATATTTACGCCCAATAAAACTAAAGGGGGTCAAGTTGCGTTTCTTACTATACTTGGTATTTTTATTGCTATGACTTTCTGGTTCTAAGAAGACTGAGTCTTTAATCCTATTTATAAGTTATAAATATGCCTCTGTATGCTAGAATATGGGAATTCTCAGCTAAATAATGATTAAATTATGTATGCCATCATAGTTGCGGCCGGAAGCGGGCAGCGATTTGTTTCAGATACACCTAAGCAGTTTTTAGAAATTGCGGGTAAACTAGCGATTCAACACAGCATTGATGCGTTTGCTGACGTAGATGCTATTGAGGCAATTGTTCTGGTAATGCCAAAAAATCAATCTCTATGGCAAAATATAGAATTAACTGCCAGCAAACCATTAATATACACTAAAGGAGGGTCAACCCGAGTAGAGTCTGTCTTGCATGGGTTAGAAACTTTGGCTCCATCGATTAATGATAAGGTCGGGGACAATAGCTGGATTTTGGTTCATGATGCTGCTAGAGCTTGTATAGCAAAAAGTGATATTGAAAAATTAATCTACAATTGCAATACAAAAAATCAGGGTGGTTTGCTAGTTAAACCAATTAACGATACCATTAAATACAGTGAAGATGGTGAAAACATCACAAAAACTATCGACCGCAGCAAATTAACTGCGGCATTAACACCACAAATGTTCCCGTATAAGCAACTAAAAAGTATCCTGCAAAATATCAATAGTAAACTAATAACTGATGAATCATCAGCTTTTGAACAGGCAGGAATCAAACCATTGATGGTTAAGGGACGTAGTGACAATATAAAAATTACCTATGCTGAAGATTTATTATTAGCTGAATTTATTTTGAGAAAAAAAGTATGCCAATCGACTTGAGAATAGGTACAGGCTATGATGTGCATGCTTTTTGCCCTGGCAGTGAATTAATGTTGGCAGGAATTGCTATTCCTTTTAATAAGGCATTTGATGCTCATTCTGATGGTGATGTGCTTATTCATGCAATATGTGATGCCTTGCTGGGAGCATTGGCACTAGGCGATATTGGTCAACATTTTCCACCTAGTGATAACAAGTGGAAAAACTGTGATAGCTCGGTATTTTTAGAACATGTTATGAGACTAATTACAGCACAAGGCTTCCATGTAAACAATATCGACAATACTATCATCTGTGAACAACCCAAGATGCAGCCACATATCCTCACCATGCGTCAAAGCCTAGCTAATATTATGGGCTTAACTCTTAACCAAGTTAGCATTAAAGCCACTACAACAGAAAAGCTAGGTTTTTGTGGTCGAGAAAAAGGTATTGCAGTGCAAAGCACTTGTCTATTAACCAAAATATAAAATTATGAAATTATTATTACTACTTTTAATCTCCACCACAGCATTTGCTGAGGATTATTTTTTAAACCTCAAAGGCAAGCCAACTCAAGGTGGTCTGATTATTGCTCAAACCAATAGTTCTGCTGCGGTTAAAATCAACGGAAAAAATGCTATGCTCAATACAGATGGTTATTTTATGTTTGGTTTTGGGCGATTCGATGAAGAACCGATAAAGCTGCAAATAAACTATCAAGGCATGAATTATACAGCCACAATTGCAGTCACACCCAGAGAGTTTCCAACCGAGGTTATTGATGGTTTACCAGCTAATAAGGTCACACCACCTGCAAAGGTCTACGCACAAATTAACAGTGATAATGCCAAGGTGGCTCAGGCACGTTCTTTTGTGGATAAACGGGATGATTTTTTACAACAATTTATTTGGCCTAGCGATGGTAGGGTTAGCGGCGTTTATGGCTCCAGAAGAATCTTAAATGGTGTACCCAAACGACCACATTATGGCATGGATATAGCCAATGTTACTGGCACCAAAGTTATTGCCCCAGCGGCTGGCATTGTACGATTGGCTGAAACTGGCATGTATTATACTGGTGGTACGATTATTATTGATCATGGCTATGGATTAACCACAACCTTTATCCATCTTAACAAAGTTGATGTGGAATCTGGTTCTTATGTTGCTCAGGGTGAAAAAATTGGTGAAATTGGTGCAACTGGTAGAGCTACGGGTCCACACCTTGACTGGCGCTTGAATCTGGGGAAAATTCGACTAGACCCGCAGCTTATTATTTTACCAAAATAGTCAATTAATCTTACTCTATCTTTAGGCAACTAGCTGGATTTTTTCATGAGTTTTCTCTGGTTAATTAATCGCAAGTATAATGAATTTTAACTGAACAAAAGATGAATACAATTGTGAAACAGCTCAAATTTGAGATTAAATGGTTATGGGTTTGCCAAAATTCTATTGACTGGTATAACTCTAATTCGCATTTCTATATCAGGATTAGGGTATAATAGATTTTTTTAAAATTAATAGCAAATGTCAAAATATATTCATGATAAGAGAACCGAAAATACAATACCTATAACTGCAGTATTAATAAATAAATATAAACAGTGGCTAACAAACCAAGACGATACCACAAAAAATACCGCAAAATTATATAGTTTTGGTACAAAAGTAGGTGGTTCATTGTGCCTATTGAATGACTCAGGCAAGTTAAAACAGGTTATTTGCATTGTTTCTGATGCTTATAACTTTCATGATTTTGCAACTTTACCCCATGATTTGCCAATAGGGCAATACCATATTGATGCAACTGATGACACCTTGGTAGCTGCAGGCATAACTGGCTGGGGCATGGGTGCATATATTTTTGATAGATATAAAAAGCCAGCTAAAGAACTGGCAACTTTAGTAGTCGCAAATCTACACAGTAAATATCTGCGAGCTTATGAAACTGTAAATGCAACAACTTTAGTAAGAGACTTAATCAATACTCCTGCCGAAGACATGGGACCAACAGAGCTTGCCGTTGCTACTGCTGCTATAGCCAAACAACATGGTGCCGAATTTAATGAAGTGGTAGGGGAGGAGTTGTTACAGCAAAATTTTCCTGCCGTACACTTAATTGGTAGAGCGTCATTTAAACAACCAAGGGTTATTACCCTAGACTGGGGCAAAGCAAGCGACCCGCTTATTTGTCTGGTTGGCAAAGGTGTATGTTTTGATACTGGTGGCAACAATGTCAAACCAGCAAGTAGTATGCGTGATATGAAAAAGGATATGGGTGGAGCAGCCCACGTATTAGGCTTAGCACAGATGATTATGCGTTTAAAACTACCTGTACAGCTCAAAGTTATTATTTCCGCCGTAGAAAATGCAATTGCAAGCAATGCACATAGACAAGGAGATATTGTAAAAACCCGTAAAGGCTTAACCGTAGAAATTGGTCACACCGATGCTGAGGGGCGGATGATTTTATCAGATGCCCTAACTTATGCCTGTGAATTTAAACCAAAGCTAATCATAGACTTTGCCACCTTGACTGGAGCAGCAAGAGCAGCATTAGGTGCAGAGTTGCCAGCAGTATTCAGCAACGAAATATGTTTTAATACTGAAATAATGGCATGTGCCAACGAGGTCTTTGACCCGTTATGGTCTATGCCTCTTTACCAACCATATAAACGTCAAATAGTGCCAAAAATAGCCGACTTAAGAAATACTGGCTCAGTACCATCGATGGCTGGCTGCATTACTGCGGCTCTATTTTTACAGGAGTTTGTAGACAAAGACATCAACTGGGTGCATATTGATACTTTTGGCTGGTCACACGGTCGCCGTGGTCATGCACAAGGTGGTGATGCCCTAGGTATGTCGGCAATGTACAACTGGATATCTAAACAGTTTGGAGGGAGTAACAAACAATGAGTGAAGACTTTGAACCGATAAAATTACATTTTGGCAAAGGTGAAAGAGCTGCCCAAATACTAGGGCATTATGCTAATCGCCATGGTCTAATCACTGGTGCAACAGGTACTGGCAAAACCGTTACGGTACAGGTATTGGCAGAAAACTTTTCCCAACTTGGTGTGCCAGTATTTGTAACCGATGTCAAAGGAGATGTATCAGGATTGTCACAAGCTGGCAAAGCTAAAGAAAAACTGATTGCAAGAGCAAATAAATTGGATATCAAAGATTATAAGTTTGAGGGTTCTCCAGTGGTATTTTGGGATATCTATCGTCAGTATGGGCATCCTGTTAGAACTACATTAACCGAACTTGGTCCAATGTTGTTGGGACGTTTTTTGGAGCTATCAGATGTGCAAGAAGGTGTGCTTAACGTTGGATTTAAGATGGCAAGTGAAGAAAACTTGGCATTACTAGACCTCAAAGACCTACAGCAACTGCTCACCTACATGGGTGAGAACCATAAAGCAGTTTCCAATAAATATGGTAGAGTTACCAATGCTTCAGTTGGTGCTATTCAGCGACGACTGTTAAAACTGGAGCAACAAGGTGCCCAAATGCTCCTTGGAGAACCAGCTATTGAACTAACGGATTTTATGAAACAGGATTTATCTGGTCGTGGTATCATTAATATCATGGACTCCAGAGACTTAATCCAGAACCCACAAATGTATGCAACATTTATGCTGTGGCTGATGACAGAGCTATTTGAATCTTTACCTGAAGTTGGGGATCAGCAATTGCCAAAACTAATCCTGTTTTTTGATGAAGCACATTTAATCTTCAGTGATGCTCCCAAAGCACTACTACGTAAAATTGAACAAGTTGCCCGTTTGGTTCGTTCAAAAGGTGTCGGCATATACTTTTGTACGCAGTCACCAAGTGATATACCTGAATCAATTTTGGGGCAATTAGCAAATAAGATACAGCATGCCCTGCGTTCATATACACCAAAAGATAAAAAAATAGTAAGAGCTGCTGCCGAAAGTTTTAGACCTAACCCAAACTTCAGCACCGCAGAAGTTATTACCCAACTAGGTATTGG
>UOEW01000225.1_pt1 | contig 13428 bp, 12 predicted proteins | sample 1988701 | NCBI WGS metagenome assembly UOEW01 (sample SAMEA4712195, study PRJEB27164) | hydrothermal vent metagenome | biome: marine basaltic hydrothermal vent biome; feature: marine hydrothermal vent; material: mineral | place: Pacific Ocean | collected 2011-06-14/2011-07-23 | depth 1719 m | reverse complement strand
ATATCAATAAGTTTCTGAATACGCCCTGACACTTTGCCAATACTGTACATTCTTGAAGTATCACCATGCCATCCATCTTTGACAACAGTTATGTCAATATTAACAATATCACCATTTTTGAGCTTTTTATTGGATGGAATTCCATGACATACTACATGATTAATAGATGTACAAATTGATTTTGGGAAACCATTATAATTGAGCGGAGCAGGAATGACTTTTTGTACGTTGACCATATAGTTGTGACAAAGTTTATCTAACTCATTAGTAGTGACCCCTGCAACTACATACGGTTCAATCATATCCAGTACTTCGGCTGCCATGCGACCTGCTAGACGCATTTTTTGGATTTCATCAGCTGTTTTAATTTTTACGTGCACAATATTGACAGTATTACTATTTTTTAAAATACCGTATTGTATAGCGTAATTGCAACTATTGCTTATATTTAGCATTAATTATATATAAATGTTTGTATCATTAGATATACCTGCGTTTTAATGTATTTATGATTAAACTATCTAAGTTTGTACAATTATTAAATGAAAATTATTTGTCTCAATACAACACTAAAATTACTGGTGGTTTCGATGAGCCATTTTATCAGGCATCAAAAGGTATCAATCAGGCAGAGATACGGTTTGCACATGATTATATCCGCAGTGCTTTGCATGAATTAGCACACTGGTGTGTGGCAGGAGTTAAACGTAGAAAAATTGATGATTTTGGTTATTGGTATGCAGCTGACGGGCGCTCACAAAAACAGCAGGATAGGTTTTTTAAACTAGAAATAGTGCCCCAAGCCATAGAGTGGTCTTTTTCACTTATTTGCGGTGTACGGTTTGAAGCTAGTGTTGATAATTTAAATAATCAGATTACTGGCATTGATGAGTTTAAATTTAATCTGAATAAACAGTTAGAACTATACCTAAAACAAGGCTTCCCCAAAAGAACAAAGGAAATTATTCAATTACTTGCTAAATATCAAGGAATAAAAGCCCCTCATACTTTTTTGGATGAAAACCACCAACAACCATCTCTCAGTTACTCTCAAATCTATAAAAATACGTCCGAAGGATCCAAGGCATAGATGCCGCAGGACAATATCCTGGTTATCTGTTCAGATACATGGATGTATGGTCACCCGGACAAAGGGGACATAGCTTAATGAATCTGCATAGTTGCAGTGCGGATTACTAACTTTGGTAAATACAAATGTTATTTCGCACCTTGTAGACATAAAGTTTTGTAATAGAACATCTGCAACCCTTGTTTAGTGTGGTATAATCACTGGTATTAAACCAAACTCAAATTTAAAGTTACACAGGTTTCTTTGCAGGTTCTTTGCTCTTGATCATTTCAAATTATATGGTGCATACAATGCTTTAGTCAGCATTTCTATATCGGGATGAGGGTTGAGCATTTAGGTTTAAATATTTCTGCAATACTTCAGTACTTTTTTGCTGTACGAGTTGCAAGTCTTGGGTGGTCAATTTTGCATAAAACTCAAGAATTTTTAATAAATTTATTGGCTCGTTCCTTAATCTGAAATCTGGGTAAAGGTTTTGATCTGGAGCGTCGGTTTCAAACATTATACTATCAATAGGGCAGTATTTAACCAGTTTATGTAACTTATGAGCATTGGGATTACAAATTGCCCCACCAAAACTGAACTTAACCCCATAGTTGAGTAAAGCTCGGGTTTGTTCGAGACTACCGTTATAGCTATGAATCATGACATTGAAATAATGGGCATTTTTTAATGTCACATACACCGCATCTACTGCCCCTCTTGCATGTAGAATTAAGGGCAGATTATATTTTTTTGCCAACTCAATTTGTGCAGCAAAATAATATTGTTGTATGTCCTTGTCTAAGTCTTTGCGAAAATAATCCAGCCCACATTCACCAATAGCACAAGACTTGTTGGCAGTTAACCACATATCAAGATACTTAATATCATCTTTGCTATGTTGCGAAATAAAGTACGGATGCAGTCCATAGCTTGGAATAATGCTATTGTATTGCTCAGATAACTGTTTAAGCCCTGCAAAGCCAGATGCTCTAACCGCAGGGACAATAAACTGTTTTATTCCAATATCTTGAGCTTGCTTAATCAGTTCGCCACGATCAGCATCAAACCTTTTATCATCTAAATGTATATGTGCATCTATCATCTGTTGCGCGTATGGTTTTACTGCATTGATACTAGAGTTGTTTGTATCTTATCTTCGATATAGGCTAACTGTTGATCTGAGCCACCAATAATTGCAGCGGCTCCTTTTTCCATAGCTATTACTGAGCCTTTGTATTTTTTAAGCTCAAAATCTATCCGTTTATCCAAATCTGCATCAGGCATATACAGTATGGTGACAGGACCAGTATCTGTCATTAGTACCATTCTTGCTCCTGTTCCACCTGGAGCCTTGCATATTTTCATAAAATGAACTTGCCCTAACTCTCCATCAATTTTGGTATTCAGTGAAGCAAATAACTCATCTAGTTGTTGACGCGGCAGTGCCTGATCTGACATATAGACTTCAGGCTCCATCACTAATGCTTCGATAACAAATTGCTCAATTGGCCCTGACTTTTGCATATACCATGTTGTAGCAATAATAACCATAGATAGAAAAATTGTAGCTGCTATGGCATATTGGCGGATTGAGCGACTGATTGCATTTTGAGTTGTTTGTCTTAAAATAATAGAGTCCTTAAAATTATCTGGAGCTTTAATGGCAAATGCCATTTTCAGGTTTTTCTCAAATTCCATTGCCTCATCATAAGCTTTTGCACAACGCGGGTCTTGTTTGCGTAGGCGCTGAAACTCTGCATCTGTGGTGAATAAGTCTTTTAATAATTGTTGTTTGAATTCAAAATAATTCATAGCACTTTGCCTATTTTACTCTCTCTAGTTAAAGCAGTTTTTAGTTTAGAACGAGCACGAAATAGTTGGGTCATAACTGCACTTTTACTAATGCCGAGTTGTTGGGATATTTCTTCACAACTAAAACCAACTACTACTTGTAGCATCAATGGTTCGGCATATTTTTTATCCAGTTTTAAAATTGCATTGCGAATAATATCAATCTCAACCTGAGTATCTGGTGCTACCCACTTGGTATCCTCAATATCAAACTCCAGGTCATCCAAGCTACTAATAGGTGGAGTTTTGCGTTCAAATAATCTGGCAAATTCTCTTCTTAATATAGTAAAAACCCAGCTCTTTGCCGCTTTTTCATTTTTTAATGAATCCAATGCACGCCACGCACGTAGGTAGGTCTCCTGCACCAAATCTTTTGCCAAAGCATCATTCTTACATAGCCAAAATGCAAAACGATATAAATCATCACTTAGGTGTCCAATTAAGGCATCAAATTTTCGTTCTTTTTGCTTCATATGTTATTAAGACCATATATTTGGAAAAATATTTCAGTTGAAGATATATTTCAATTAAGGAAATATATCGGGGACAGATATTCTTTATCATCATTGCCTATAGCTTTTATCCGAAACTGGTTATTGATAATTTGACTTGTTGGTATGCTGATTTCAAAACCATTATTTGCCCCGTTTGGGTCGTTTATTTCGGGAAACTGTTGCGTGATTCCGATATTGTTTAAATGCAAAGTTTGCACCACAATGCTATTGCTACCACTAACTACTGTGATTGCCTTAATCCCAGTTATATGCAAAATAGCCCAGCCTGAGACTTTTATATGCTTTGTGAGTGACTGGTGCTTAATATAAAATAAAGGCGGTATATCGCATATACTTGAGTCTGTCTTATTAATGCCGAACAGGTGAAACTGTTTGTTAGTATTGGATATATTAACTGTTTCTAAAAATTGAAGCTGTTTGAAATAACTACACAGAGTTAAATAGTATTTACCTTTATCCTGTAATTTTAGAGTTGAATCTTCCACAACTAATAATGCTTGCTGGTCATAAGAGCTAGGGTTATCTAGTAACATACCCATGATTTGTAACTGTTTTTGCCGTCCATGTTTGATATTTTTTGGATGTGGCAACACCTTGATGGAGTCTGCTCTATCTAGTTCAAAAGCGAGGGTGGCAGCAGTCATAAAATAATCGGTAATAATATTATCGATACTCTGTTGTATCTGTATACGTTTAACTACTAGTGATAGCTCCTGCCACCCGCTTGAGTTATCTAAAATTCGTGCCTGTAAATTTGACTGTGGATTAGGCTTTACACTAAAAAATAATAATAGTGCCAGTGAGAGCAAACCACCACTAATAACTGACCACTTTAGCAGTCCTAACCTTGTGGTTAACAAACCTGTTATTGACAATACAGGTAGATAAGAAATCATAGCCCAGTGCAGGGTCATACGCAAACCATCAGCAAACAGGCTCATTATTACATACAGTAACCAGTGCAGCAATGCAGTTAATAATAGCCATGCCACTACTGGCTGTTCACTGCTGTATTGTTTGATTTTTGTTATATTGTTAAACCATAAAAATAACACCAATGGTGTAACAACTAATAATTGTGCAGCTACAAAGCTTAAATTTTGAATCTGAAATTGCCAGGGATGGCGATATCCAAACTGAAAGGCAAATAAGACAAAATCATGTTGATAATTAAATAGCAAAATAGGCAACATGCCACATACAGCAATAGGTAGTGATATAAACAGGGCCGGCTTTAAAATATTTTTTTCGGCATGGAAATATATTAAAAATACTATAGCTGCAACAAACAGCCATATCCACATACGCACATGTACATTAATGCTACATGCGATTAATATGCCAATAATTACCCAGTTGCGAGTTGCAGTTTTTGGATTGTTTGTTGCAATCACATCAATCAAAAAATATGTTATCCACATAACAAAGACGACTAGCCAAATATCTGGCAATGCCATTACTGCAATTATCATCAAAAGTGGCAGGGCAAATACCAATAATAAGTTTATCTGCCGACACTGCGTGGACCTGGTTAAGCGTCTATCTATTAGCCAAATAGCCCAAAAAATACTAAGAAACCCCAGATAGGAGATACTTCTAACAGCAAAATAACTGTTGCCAAAAATTGTTGTTCCCAGTCTTGTCATCCAGGCTGTCCAACCAGGTAGATCTGAGTATGACCAGCTTAAGTGTTGACCTTCCAGCCAATAAAAGGCTTCATCGCCAAATAACTGGTGGGTAGTAATCAACCATAATTGCAATGCTATGAAAACTACAAAAGTTAACCAGATTACGGTGTTGTGCTTAGTAAACATAAGGGTGAGGGATTAGGGATAAACACTAACACTGGGGAACTTTCAAGTGCTTGCCTGCCCGGATTAAATATCTAGGAGCTTTGAGATTATTCAATTGTGCAATTTCTTTTCTACTACTGCATCGAAACTTTCTTGCAATTTTATTTAAGGAGTCACCTTGTTTAACTCGATAATTAAACAGACCTCCAGTAGCTTGGAAATCAGACTCATGCAATGAGCGTGCTAATTGCATCAGTTCTTTATGGTGACAACTAGTTGCAAATATTGTAGCTAGAGTTTTTGGAATTTTCAAATCGGTATTAGCCTTGATTATAGTATCTGCTTTGATACTGGCATTCAGATTTCTTAATATCCGAAACCAGCCATCGGCTCGTTGTTCTTGTCCCAGACAAACTGCCAGTTCGCTTAAAGAAGTTTTGTTAGGTAAGTTTACTATCATGGTTTCGGTATTAAATGGAGCTAGTACCACATTGAATTTTTGTGGATCTTGAAAAATCAACATGGCAGCAATCACAACCGGGATATAATGTCGGGTTTCCCTTGGTAGTTCATAATAGAAATTTTTATCCCAGAGTGATTTATTTTTATAGCGTTTATTTAGTCGGGCAAATCGGTTTTCTCCAGAATTATACGCTGCCAAAATTTTTACCTTATCACCATCATATAATTGCCATTGTTCATGTATATATTTTGCTGCCGCTTGTGCAGATTGTGCTGGATCAAAACGTAAATCATAGGCTCCAATTTCTCCCCGCAATCCTAATCTTTTAGCAGTAGCAGGCATTATTTGAAACAATCCTCCGGCACCAGCTCTAGATCTGGCATGTACTTTACCAGCACTTTCTTGGGCTATGATTGCTAATATAAATGCTTCTGGGATATTATATTGCTCAAATGCGAGTAGGTCTTTGCGTAGAAACTGATAGTACTGCCAGGTATTGATTAACTGTGGGCGTTTCCAGGTTAGCCATTCATTAATCGCACCTTTAACTAGTTGGTTATTCATATAGTCGCTGGATAAAGTTATTTTTGGCAAAGGTTGATTTTGACCTGTGACAATTTTTGCCACCCCTAGATTATCATGTTCATCAGTTTCAACATGCTGCTCTATTGTGATGTAGTTTTTTTCAATTAGCCAACTATTAAACTGACTATCCAGTACAATCTTGCAGGCATGTTCCTGCTGGCATTGGTTAAGTGATTTTAATACATCCTCTGCATTGACTTGTTGACTTTCATGCTCAATGTTTATTGCTACATTTCTTTTGGTATTTGTGGTTTGACATGCAATAAGTGCTGCACTTGAAACCAGGGTTAATATTATTTTTTTCATGTTTACTTTGCAGTTTGATTAGTATTGTGTATTATACTTACCTAATAGCCTTAAATCAGGTGTTTTTTGTATGAATATTTTTGCTTCGATTAAAAAATTGATGAGATTATCGGTTATCTCTAAAGAATTAACAAGTCAAGAATCAGAACAATTACAATTATCCATTTCAACTTTAATGATAGAAATGATACGTGCTGATTTTATTGAACTGCAAAAAGAAAAAAAAATAATGCATGAAGTACTCACTGCCAGTATGGATTTAACAGATGTCGAAGTTGAATCATTAATTGAGAATGCTGAAGTTCATAGTGACTTTACCATTTCATTGCAGTCTCATACTGCGGTAATAAATAACTTTTTATCAAGTGAAGAAAAACAAACTCTTATAAAAAATCTTTGGATTTTGGCAAATGTTGACAATGAACTACATAAGCTAGAATCTAACATGTTAAGCAAAGTTGCTACTCACTTAGGCTTTAATCAAGTGCAGTTAGCTCATATATGTAATAAAATTAATTAGGTGCAAGTATGGATTTAACCCATTTCCTTAAAATGTTAAAAGAAAAAAACGGCTCAGATATGTTTTTAAGTACTGGAGCTCCAATAAATATTAAAGTCGAGGGTGTTCTACAACCACTTGGCAGCACCGCTTTACCTAATGGTTTAGTAAAAAAGATTGCTTATTCTATTATGAGTGAGGGTCAAGTTCCTGAATTTGAAAGAGAGAATGAGTTAAATCTGGCAATTTCATTACCAGGTACTGGACGTTTTCGGGTTAATGTTTTTAAACAGCGCAATGAAGTTGCTATGGTTATCCGTACGATTAAGACTCACATTCCTACTGCAAAGGAGCTAAAAGTACCCGAGTTATTAAACAACCTGATTCTTGAAAAACGTGGTTTGATTCTGGTTGCAGGTGCAACTGGTTCTGGCAAGTCTACCACCATGGCATCCATGATTAATCATCGCAATGAGCAAATGACAGGACATATCTTAACCGTTGAAGATCCAATAGAATTTATGCATCGACACAAAAAATCCATCGTCAATCAACGCGAAATTGGTACCGATACTCATGGCTATGCACCAGCACTCAAAAGTGCCTTGCGAGAAGCACCTGATGTCATCTTAATTGGCGAAATCAGAGACCGAGATACCATGGAAGCAGCTATTTCCTTTGCTGAAACTGGACATCTGTGTCTGGCAACAATTCATGCAAATAACTCAGATCAGGCGATAGAAAGAGTGTTAAACTTCTTTCCAAGTGACTCGCATAAAAATATTTTATTGAATTTGGCATTAAATGTAAAAGCAATTATTGCCCAGCGCCTGGTGAAAGACAAACAGGGCTTAAGATTGCCCGCGATTGAAATATTAATGAACACCCCCATGATTCGCGAAATGATTCGTCGTGGCGAGGTCAATAAACTAAAAGAAGCCATGGAAACCTCTTTGGATGATGGAATGCAAACATTCGATACAGCACTATATAACTTATATAAGGGTGGCACTATTACGCTTGAGGAAGCGGTGCAAAATGCAGACTCACCGCAAGGGTTACAGGTGAAAATAAATTTAAGTCAAGGTAGCCGCCAAGATGATGAGCTTGGAGAGCTTAGGAGTACAGAAAGTAGCTTTTTTTAATTGTTTTTAGACATAGAGGCCATTTCAAGGTATAATCTTTTTTTTGCAACGGCTAGCAGTAGATTATGGTTAAACAATTAAAACTGGTTTTTATTACACTTATCTTTTCGACTCTACTCGCCTGTGGCGGAGAGGACACTACCAATAATGCTGATAAAAAACCAAAAAAAGAAAAATCCAGCTATCTGGGTAAAAAGGTTTATCGTCACTCAATGGATGGAGCTCCAACCACATTAGACCCAGTGCGAGCTGCGGTGGTTTATTCTAATTTTGTCGTACAAAACGTTTTTGATACTTTGTATTCATACAAATATTTAGCTCGACCCTATGAACTAAAACCAAATTTAGCAACTACCATGCCACAGGTAAGTGAAGATGGCTTAACTTACACAATTAAAATTAAACAAGGGGTAAGATTTCAGGATCACGAGGCATTTGCAGGTGGCAAGGGGCGAGAAGTTCATGCCAGTGATTTCATCTACTCCATTCAGCGCCACTTCGATAAAAAATTTAACTCCCAAGGTGCATGGGTTTTTGCGGGCAGAATTGTGGGCTTAGATGACTGGAAGAAAAATGGTTCAGACTACTCACAAACAATTGCAGGATTGCAGGCACCAGATGCCTATACCATACAGATAAAACTAGTGAAGCCGTATCCGCAGCTAATATATACACTAGCCATGGGATTTAGTGCCATCGTGCCACATGAAGCAGTAGAGTTTTATGGTGATGAATTTGGCTCCAATCCCGTTGGCTCAGGTCCTTTTGCCTTACAGTCATTTAATCAGGAAAAGGCTATATTAGTAACCAACCCTAATTTTAGAAAAGAACCCCTAGACTTAGAGTTTGAGGGCTATGATGAAAGCAAACACGGCTTTACTGGCATTAAGGTACTAGCAGGTAAATCACCGCCTTTTATAGATATTATGGAAGTTAATTTTGTTAAAGAACCAGCCTCAAGGTGGAACTCATTTACCAAGGGCAATGAAATTCAATATACCACTGTTCCTAAAGATAAGACTGGCTCTGTATTAATGTCAAAAAAGCAGCCTTTAAAACTTTTTCCGCAGTATGCAGATACGTATCACCACATGTTTATGGTGGAGGCAGGCTTTGTCTATTCTGGATTTGATATGGCAAACCCTACATTTGGGTCTAATGGTGATCCAGTACATGATGCCAAAAACAAGGCTCTTAGATGCGCAATCATCAAAAGCCATGACTGGCAACAAAGAAATATTGCCTTTTACTCAGGGCTTGGAACAATTTTTCCTGGGGTGATTACCCCTTCTGTTATGGAGTTTGACCCAAACTACAGTAAGGACTCCATTACCAAGGACATTGCAGGTGCCAAAAAACTGCTAGCAGATGCTGGCTGGACTACTAAAAATCTACCAGTACTGGAATACCATACATCAGGCAATGTAACAAGCAGAATGACCTTTGAACAGTTTCGCGGATTTTTAGGGCAAATTGGTTATCCCGCAAGCAAGGTAAAATATGCACCCTATCCAAGCTTTGGTACATTTAATCAAGCACTAAAAAGTGGTAAAACCCCTTTTTTCTCATTAGCATGGGGACTAGATTATCCTGATGCTGAAAATACCTTGCAATTATTTTATGGGCCAAATAAAGCACCTGGTTCTAATAGCTTTAATTATGAAAACCAGGAATTTGATGAACTGTTCAGGCAGGCAAAAATTTTACTGCCTTCCGCCAAGCGAACCAAACTATATCAACAGCTCAACAAAATAATTATTGATGATTGCGTGGTACTCTCTGGACTTTCTCGCAATCGGATATATCTATGGCATAAAGATGTTATTATGTATCCAGATAGAGAAATACTCGGTGGCTTTTTTGCCCGATTTGTTGCTCTTAAACCAGGCCTAGATAAAGAATAGGGAGTTATTGTGGATATATTAAAATTTGCATTAAGGAAATTAATCGGTGGAATTCCACTAATTTTGGGGGTAACATTTATTGCATTTTTGCTAATGGTTTATTATGGACCAGATTTAACCTATGAAAAACTTGGTAAAAATCCAACCGCACAGGAAATCCAGGAAGTAAGACAGCAACTTGGATATGATAAAAGTTTTATCAGTCGTTATGGATCATATTTGCAGCAATTAGTTACTCTAGATTTTGGCAATGCAGAAATTCGGGGAGCAAAAGTTTCAGATATTTTAAAGGAAACCATGCCTGTTTCCATGCACCTGATTATTCCAGGTTTTATTTTAGGCAATGTAATTGCGATTGCTTTAGCACTATTTGCCGCTTATCGCCGCGGTTCCTGGATTGATAAAACTATCATGACCAGTTCCGTTATTGGAATGAGTATTTCTTTTCTTATTGTTATTATTGCCTTTCAGTTTATTTTTAGCTCCAGTTATGGACTTAACTGGTTTCCAGTTATGGGCTGGGATGTTTATGATGAGGCAGGAAATATAATCTGGTTAAATTACCTCCAATATGTCACCGTACCAACCATGGCAACTGTATTTGTAGCTTTGGGTTACAACACCCGGTTCTATCGAGCAGTGCTGGTTGAGGAGATGACCAAAGACCATGTTAGAACCGCAAGAGCATTTGGGCACACTCCGACCTCGTTGCTATTTAAAAGCGTATTAAAAAATGCCATGGTACCGATTATTACTCGCATTATGTTCTCCATTCCGTTGGTGGTTGTTAGTGGCAGCTTGCTGATTGAAAGTCATTTTGGCATTCCTGGAGTGGGTAAGGTTACCTATGATGCGATAATGTTGGGCGATCAGAATATCTTAAAAGCTATTGTTGGTCTAACCGCTGTATTATTTGTCATCATTTTAATGCTCACAGATATTTTGTACCGAGTTTTTGATCCAAGAGTGGAGCTAAAATAATGAATACTGAAACCATAAATGTCAATAACAACTATAAGGAGACCAGTATAACCAAGGGCGACTCCCTCTGGAATAAAGCCTGGTATAAATTCAAACAGGATTCCATGGGCAAGGCAGGTGCTATGATTGTCTTTATTTATCTGATTATTGCCATAGGAGTCTGGTTTGGAATATGGGGTGGCAACTGGAGCGAAACCTCAGAAAACATCAGGCAAAGTCCGTCATGGCAACATTTATTCGGCACCAATATGATAGGGCAAGATGTTTTTACCCGAGTAATCTACAGTACCAAGGTAGCCTTTGAAGTAGGCTTTACTGTGGCAGTATTATCTACATTGCTAGGAGCAGTGTTAGGAGCAATATCAGGTTATTATAGCGGTAGCTGGGTGGATTCAATTATATTATGGATGATGGGCGTGTTGGACTCGATACCTTTTTATCTATTTGTCGCAGCTGTAGCTTTCGCTCTAGCTGGCAATGCTTTTGCTATGCATATTGCCATGGTTGCAACCTTTTGGACTGGCACAGCTCGGGTGATTAGAGGTGAAGTGATTAAACTCAAAAGTCAGGAATTTGTTGAGGCAGCAAGGTCTGTTGGGGTCACTGAAAATAAAATCATTTTCAAACATATTATGCCAAACACCTCACATATATTACTGGTGCAATCAACTATCGCATTTGTTGCGGCGATTAAATCTGAGGTCATTTTGAGCTTTCTGGGGATGGGCGTCAAAGATGGAGTTAGCTGGGGCTTAATGATATCAGAATCGACCCAAGATGTATTGGCAGGACATTTTAGTAATTTCCTAGCATCATCAATCTTTTTGTTTGTGCTGGTTATTGCGTTTAATATGTTTTCAGACTCCATGCAAGATGCACTTGATCCTAAAAAAGTGTAAGTGATGAATAAAAAGCTAACAATATTATTTTGTACAGTAGTTATTCTCGGCTCTTGTGGAACACATGTATCTAGAACTCATGAAAAGCAACGCTCTCCAGCAGATATAAAAATTAGTTCACTGAACCTTGCTACCAATGATCTAAACCTACGTTTTGAGTATCGGTCTTATATTGAAAAAACTTTTGAAAGCATTAATTGTGACATTACTTTCAATGCTGGCCCCTCCTCCCTAAATATAAACCAACAATTCAATATCAAACTAGATGCTTTTTCTACTGAAATTTTAACTTTTGCCAATACTAAGATTGCTGAAAAAGATAAACTACTTAACTTAAAACATATAGATTATTCACTAAGATGCAAGGTAACATACGACAAGGGTGGTGAAATAGTTTTTGAAGACTCGGTGCTACACCTAGTACCAGGTTCAAAATTCAAATATAGGTAAAACGTAGCTAGGGGTTACCATAAAAGTTACGATAATGTTTTTATTCTTGCTCAGCTTCAATCTTTTTTGGCCAGGCATTAATAATTGCATTTACCATTGTGGCTAACGGGATTGCAAAGAAAACACCCCAAAAGCCCCAGATTCCCCCAAAAAACAGTACTGCCACAATAATCGCAACTGGATGTAAATTATTTACTTCAGAAAACAACCATGGAACCAATACATTACCATCCAGCAATTGAATGATACCATAGCTGATCATAATCCAAGCAAAATCAGGGCTCCAGCCAAATTGAAAGAAAGCCACCATAGCAATAGGAATAGTTACAAGAGCCGCTCCAATATATGGAATCAATACAGAAAAACCAGTAATGGTAGCCAATAATATTGCATACTCTAAGTCAAACAATATAAACAAGATATAGGTGGTGAGTCCTACAATAAATATTTCTATCACTTTACCACGCACATAATTACCAATCTGCACATCTACTTCACCCCAGATTGATAAAGTTAATTTTGAGTCTTGTGGGATGAATTTTGCAAACCACCGTATGATTGTCTGCTTATCCTTTAGCATAAAAAACACTAGCATTGGCGTCAGAATTATAAAAATTCCAATCGATATAACATTAAAAAATGAGGACACTGTTACCGACAATATACCTTGCCCTAACTGGGTTAATTCAGATGTAATTGTTGTGGTCAATGAGGCTGCCTGCTCACTGGATATGACTGTAGGGTACTTTTCAGGAAGCATCCTTACAAACTCTAGTCCCGTACTTAGGTAAGTAGGTAGTTGCTGTACCAGTTGTGATATCTGAGTTATTAGTACCGGAATAATCCAAAATATCAGAAACAGTAACAAGGTTACAAATAGTAAGAAAACAATAGTTACTGCCAATATTCTTGGTAGTTTTAGTTTCTGCAATCTAGCAATAACACTTTCTAATAAATATGCC
>UOEW01000262.1_pt1 | contig 13620 bp, 9 predicted proteins | sample 1988701 | NCBI WGS metagenome assembly UOEW01 (sample SAMEA4712195, study PRJEB27164) | hydrothermal vent metagenome | biome: marine basaltic hydrothermal vent biome; feature: marine hydrothermal vent; material: mineral | place: Pacific Ocean | collected 2011-06-14/2011-07-23 | depth 1719 m | reverse complement strand
TGTTCAATTTTTTGTACTGCTACTAACAGTTCTTCTGGAGTTAATACTGTCTGTATTTTAACCACTGTATTGAGAAAATCATCCTGATGAGTGTTGCCCCATGCTGTGCTCTGGTAAAAACTAGCTACTTTCACCACTTGTGTTCCTTGTGTCTCTGTAACTAATTCTATAGCTGTCTTTAAGTAATGTTCTTTATCACCAATATTACTGCCTAGACCAAGATAGCTATATATGGGAGCTACTTTTTGTATTTGGTTTTTTTTTTGGAAAAGATTAAATCTATTTGTTTGGCTTTTGAAATGGTTTGAATATGGGTCCACCAGTCTCCCTGTTTTTGTAGTTCTACGCTTTCATGTGCCCGCAATAATAAAAAGTCATAGGCGGCTCTAAACCGAGGGTGTTCGAGGGTAAAGAAAACTTTTTTGCCTTTAGTGTGGCTAAACCTATGCTGTAGTAGCCAGATATTACGAATACCTATTTGTACTATTCTGGGTATGCTTAAGTTGCGTCTAGAAAGATCAAAGGTCTGGTTGGCAGCTTTATTTACTGCATCATAGGGTACCATTCCTGCAGCTAAGTATTTGTTTATTTTTATGCAAGTCATTGGCCACAGGAAACATGCAAATAGAAAAATAGGCGTTACACTTTTTTGTTGTTTGATTCTAAGGTCGGTACTTTTTAAGGCGTTATGGACAAATCGAATATATTGGTCGCTGGAGTTTATCGCAACAATAGCCTGTGGAAAAATATGCTGGAATAATTGCAATTCATTCATCAGCTCATAAGCTTTATGAGCACTGCCACAATGAAATACTTTAACTAGCTCATCAAATAGTCTGGCAAAAGAAACATTATATAAGGTTTGCGATTGTTGCAAGATTGCATTACGCATAGCAACTGGGATATTTAAACCAAGTTTTGCCTGAAACCTGACTGCTCGTATCATCCGCACTGGATCTTCAATTATTCTTTGATTATTTTCACCAATAAACCTGAGTCTGCCCTGATTTATATCCTCAACTCCATTGCAAAAATCTAGTATATTAGCATTTTCAATATCAAAATACAGAGCGTTACAGGTAAAGTCCCTACGCACTGCATCCTGATCTATGCTACCAAAAACATTATCTCGAACAATATGTCCCTGTTTAACGATTCTATCGCCGCCAGCTGCCACTCCTCTAAAGGTTGCTACTTCATACATTTCTCTATTATGATACACATGTGCCAGTTTAAATCGCCTGCCAATAATTCGACAATGTTTTTGAAACACATATTTAATCTGATCGGGCGTGGCATTGGTTGCAATATCAAAGTCCTTGGGGTGCATGCCTAATAATAGGTCTCTTACTGCCCCACCGACTATATAGGCAACATAACCATTTTCCAATAATTTGGTTATGATTGCACGGGCACTAGGAGATATTTGCTCAGCACTTATGCCATGATGTGATTGGTTATAAGTCTGAAGTTTGTTATTCGTCAATTTTTGTTTAAACTCTATACTTTATTTGCTTTACCATTTATTAATATAAGGCGATAATAGCGTGCTATTTTGGTTGAACCGTTAATATAAATTATTTATAAATTATTTATAAAATATTATTATAAAATATTATTAACGCAAGTTTAACATTTCTAAACAAAAATTGGAGAATTAAATGACATTTGTGGTAACTGAAGCTTGTATAAAGTGTAAATATACCGATTGTGTTGAGGTCTGTCCCGTAGATTGTTTCCACGAGGGACCAAATTTTTTAGTCATCGACCCTGAAGAATGTATTGACTGCACCTTGTGTGAGCCAGAGTGTCCGATTGAAGCTATTTATCCAGAAGATGATTTGCCTAAAGGACAGGAAAAATTTATCAAAATCAACGAAGATTTATCCTTGAAATGGCCTGTCATCACCCATATGAAAGATGCACCAGAGGATGCCGAGCAATGGGAAGACGTGCTAGATAAACTACACTTGCTAGAAGAGGATTAAATTACTTTTGAGAACCTTTGTTCTGTTTGAGATTGTAAATAGAAGTCAAACACCATACAGATATTACGGATTAACAGTCGACCGACCGCAGTTACCTTGATGCCACCAGCAGTAAGCTCTAACAGCCCGTCTTGTTGCATGGGCTGAAATTGTTGTAATTCTGTGGCAAAATAATCTTTAAAGTTAAGATTAAATTGTTGCTCAATTTCACTAAAGTTAAGCTCAAAATGACAGGCAAGGTTCTGAATCACCTGTTTTCTCAAAATGTCATCACTATTAAGTAAATAGCCACGATAAATTGGTAATTTACCATTATCTAACATCGCATAATACTGCTCCAACGATTTTACATTTTGGGCAAAGGAGTTGTTTACACAACTTATGGATGAAACCCCAATAGCCACTAAATCTAACTCGGCATGAGTAGTATAGCCCTGAAAATTTCTTTGCAATGTACCATTTGCCTGAGCTATTGCCAGCTCATCATCTGGTTTGGCAAAATGATCCATACCAATATAAATATAGCCAGCTTGAGTAAGTTTTTCGATGCTCATTTGCAAAATTGCCAGTTTTTCTTCTGCTTTTGGCAGGTCTTCAATATTTATACGTTTTTGCGGTGCAAACAGGTGTGGCATATGTGCGTAGTTAAATACCGACAACCTGTTAGGTGCCATTGCAATCACTGCATCGACAGTTTTGGCAAAACTGTCTAAGGTCTGAAAAGGTAGTCCATAAATCAAATCAACACTAATCGAGCGGGCATTAACCGCTTTACAGGCATTAATAATATCCTGAGTCATTGCAGTGGGCTGGATACGATTTACTGCTTTTTGTACTACGGGATTAACATCCTGAACCCCTAGAGAGAAACGATTGAAACCATGTCCTGCAAGCTTGGCAATACTATTCTTAGTCACCGAACGAGGATCTATCTCAATCGAATAATCACGCTGTTCAGTCTTGATTAAAGGAAAATATTTAGCAATCAGTGCCATCATTCTGGCAAATTGTGCATCGGTCAAAAACGTTGGGGTTCCACCGCCAAAATGCATTTGCTCAATCAGGCGATCCTGATCATACAGCCTAGATATTATTGCCATTTCTTTTTCAAGATAATCGAGATATATATCCGCTTTCTCACGTTTTTTGGTGGCAATCTTGTTACAGGCACAGAAAAAACACAAGGTATCACAAAAAGGAATATGAAAATACAGGCTAAGAGCCTGTCCTTGGTTGACTATATTGCTGGACTTTGCCTGCTGGATATAATCATTAGCCTTAAAGCTATCATTAAAAACCACAGCCGTTGGATAGGAAGTATAACGGGGACCAGCCTTATCGTACTTTTTGATTAAATCTAAATTAAATTCAGGTATTGTATTCATACATTAGCCACCCTAATCCCGATAAATAAAAGCCCATATTACAAAATCATGATTTAATTTGATAGTTTAAATGTTAAAATACGACTAATTTTTAAACACCTAAAACACATGCCTACAAAAACTCTCTATTTAGTCGATGGTTCAGCCTATCTATATCGGGCTTATTTTGTCCCTGCCTTGCAACGCCTGTCCAATGACAAGGGTGAACCCACAGGCATGATTTACGGTGTAATCAATATGATAAACCGGATGCTGAATGAATATAAACCTGAATATATGGCAGTGGTTTTTGATGCTCCAGGTAAAACATTCAGACACGATATGTATGAGCAGTACAAGGCTACCCGCCCACCCATGCCCGATGATTTGCGTTCACAGATTCAGCCAACCAAGGATATTATTACCGCATTAGGTATTCCGCTATTAGAAAAGAAAGGAGTGGAAGCCGATGATGTTATGGGAACTTTGGGGGTTATGGCAACTGCCGCTGGATATAAAACCATCATCTCAACTGGCGACAAAGATATGGCACAGCTGGTTAATACAGATGTGACCTTAATCGACACCATGCGTAATACCGTATTGGATTATGCAGGTGTGGTAGCAAAGTTTGGAGTAGAACCTAGTCAGATTATTGATTACTTAACTTTGATTGGTGATACCTCTGATAATATCCCAGGAGTACATAAGGTTGGTGCTAAAACTGCGGTGAAATGGCTAGCACAACATCAGAGCCTGGATAATATTATTAAAAATGCTGACAATGTTAAGGGTAAGGTTGGCGAGTATCTACGTGAGGCACTAGCACAGCTTCCACTGTCTAAACAACTAGTGACCATAGACACTAAACTGCAACTTGGTTGTCAGGTTGAAGAACTAAGAAAAATTCCTGAAGACATAAACAAGCTCAATCAGCTTGCCCATAACTACAATATCAAGTCATTGCAACGCGATATGCAGGGTGATTTATTCACTAGCAGTGCAGCTGCAACTACTCCCAAAGAGAAAAAAGACTATACCTGCATTTGCGATGTAGACACGTTAAAACAGTGGCTCCAGAATATAAAACAAGCCAAAATCGTTGCCTTTGATCTGGAAACCACCTCAATCAATTCCATGGATGCAGAAATTGTTGGCATGTCATTTGCCTATGCAGCTGGTAAGGCAGCATATATACCGATAGCACATATTGAAAAAAAATCGACCGGAGACAATAATGCAACCAGCAATAATAAAATCATAGGCTCCCAGCTTGACTTGGCAACCGTACTAGCACTGGTTATTCCCGTGATAAACAGTCCTGATATTGAACTAATTGGACAACACTTTAAATATGACATGAATGTGTTAAGCAATTATGGCATTGAAATCACCGGATTAAATGACGATAGCCTGATGGAATCATATGTATTAGATACCAATGGCAGGCACGATATGGATACTCTGGCAATGAAATATCTGGATATCACTACCACCAAGTATACAGAAATTTGTGGCAAAGGCACCAGCCAAATTAGCTTTGCCGAGGTGGCAATTGATGTTGCCACCCATTACGCCGCAGAAGATGCCGATATTACCTTGCAGTTACATTTTGTTTTAACAGACAAGTTGGCACAGCACCAGCAGCAACTAGAAGTTTATCGAGATCTAGAAATGCCACTGGTCAATATTTTGGCAAAAATGGAACAAACTGGTGTGCTAGTCGATAAAGCTATCCTCAAAACCCAAAGCGAGGAGTTGGGAGTAAAAATTGACAGGTTAAAACAGGATGCCTATACCTTAGTTGGTAGAGAGTTTAATCTTAACTCACCCAAGCAGCTACAGGAAATCCTGTTTACAGAACAGGGTATTCCAGTTATCAAAAAAACCCCAACAGGTCTTCCATCGACCGCTGAGGAAGTATTACAAGAACTGGCAAAGGAGCATGAACTGCCCAAAATAATTATGCAAAACCGCTCGTTAAGCAAGTTAAAATCAACCTACACAGATAAATTGCCGCTGGAAATTAATCAAAAAACTGGACGCATTCACACCTCGTACCATCAGGCGGTAACAACCACTGGCAGACTATCTAGCTCCAATCCCAATTTACAGAACATCCCAATTCGTACAGCCGATGGCAGAAAAATCCGTCAAGCATTTATTGCCAAACCAGGCTATAAAATCATGGCAGCTGATTACTCACAAATTGAACTGCGGATAATGGCACATCTTTCTCAAGATGAAAACCTGCTAGATGCGTTTGCTAAAAATCAGGACGTACATAGCAGAACTGCCTCACAGGTTTTTGCAGTAGAAATTGATGCCGTAAGTAGTGAGCAAAGGCGTGCTGCCAAGGCGATAAACTTTGGATTAATGTATGGTATGTCTGCCTTTGGACTTGCCAAACAGCTGGATATTACACGCAAACAAGCACAAGAGTATATGAATCGTTATTTTGAGCAATACCCAAAAGTTGCCGAGTTTATGCAAACTATAAAGGATCAAGCGAAAGAAAACACTTATGTTGACACCCTGTTTGGCAGAAGACTGTATTTTCCTGAAATCAAAAATCGTAACGGTCGTATTCGTGCTGGTGCCGAACGTGCTGCCATTAATGCTCCCATGCAGGGTACGGCTGCTGATATTATCAAAAAGGCGATGTTAGCTGTTTATGCTGAAATTAAACACAATCCAGATATTTATATGATTATGCAAGTGCATGATGAGCTGGTTTTTGAGGTTAAAGAAGATAGGCTTGAAGAGTTAACTACCATGGTTAAATTTTTGATGGAAAATGCGGTTAAACTGGATGTACCACTGAAAGTTGATACCGGTGCTGGTAAAAACTGGGATGAGGCACATTAGCACATACCTATGAAATTAACCACATATCAAATTAGTGAGGCCTTCGATTTTGGAACTTATGCTCGGGGAAAAAAGTATTTTCTTAATAGCGAAGTAATTTCCTATACCATAATATCCCAAGGCCCCCAAAAAGTTCATCTAATATCAAAAGTATCTGGCAATTATAAAAGCTCCTATTCTCAGAATATTATTGTTAGCAATCATACAAACAATATGTTTCAGGGAACATGTAGCTGTCCAGTACGCTATAACTGTAAACATGTGGTTGCTGCCTGTTTTCAATATCAGTATGATGAAGCGCACAAAACCAGAGACGTAGTGGCAGACTGGCTCAGCGAGCTAGTAAAAAGTGCACCTATGGCAGCTAATGCGGATACCAGAATAGATGATGAATTTTTTTTAATCTATCGCTTATTTAATACCTATGGTGATGATTTAAGTATTTATAAAGCAAAAACACTCAAAAACGGCAATCTCAGCAAAGGAGTAAGACACCGACTAGATAATGTTAGTTATAGTCTGGATAGATATATGTACAACAATGATCGGGAGGCAATTGAACTACTAGTAAGCATGAAAGACTATCGGTATAACTTTAGTATTAAGGGCAAGGCCGGCTACTTGTTTATGCGTCAAATTCTCAATACAAAAAGGAGTTATTATAAAGACTCAGTGACACCTTTAACATTTGTTGAAGAAAAGCTGCCTCTGCAGTTTGAATGGCAAAAAATTGATAATACCTGTTCAAAATTAAAAATGATAATGCCAACAGATAATTTTTGTATTGTCGCAACTAAACCAATTTTGGTAATTAATTTTGAAAATCATCAGGTTAGCGAACTAGATAGCTCAATTAACATAGAGGTTTTGGAAAAAATTATTGCTGCACCTGTGATCCCCAATAAAAAAATTAATACCGTGTATCAACAGCTTGCATCAAATTTTCAGTCATTAACACTAGCAACCCCAAAAGACTATAAAATTACCACCATTAAAGAGCAACCAACTCCACTGCTACATATTTATCAAGGTGAAAGTGAGAGTGAAAGTGACTCTAAAACTACATACCTGCTTAATCTTGAGTTTAGTTATGCCAACCGTGTTATTAGTTATTTGCCAGTTTCACCAGTTAATTCATACTTTGATGAATCTGGCAAGACCGATGTAGTTCGAGATAGTGGCACCGAAGAAGCCGCCATGGCAAAGTTGACTGAATTTGGATTTGTTATACAAGAATTTAATGGTACATCTTATTTAGCCATTCCCAGCGATAGTGATACCCAGCTAGCACTACAACAGTGGAATGAATTTCTTAACACCCATGTTGCCACACTAAAAGAGCTGGGCTGGCAAATAGAGTTTAATGATAATTTTAAACTATCTTTTAACCAAACCTCAGAAATAGAAGTAGAAAGTGAAGAGGATAACGACTGGTTCTCCCTGTCATTCAATATTAAATTTGGCAACAAGTCCTATCCTTTGGCACCATTGGTAAGTTCAATCTTATCTGAGTTTGATACCGTTGATGACCTGCCAGAAAAATTACTGGTAGAGTGCGAACACTCACAATTTGTGGAGTTAAAAACTCAGGATATAAAACCCGTTCTTAATACTTTATTTGAATTATTTGATCGGCAGGAGACCGATAGCTCATTAAAAATATCTGCATTTGATGCACATATGATTGATGATATTGAAAATGTAGTAAGCTGGAAAGGCAGCAAAGACATCCTTAAATTATCCAAAAAACTCAAAGACTTTGCCGGGATAAAAAATGTTAAGCCCCCAAAGTGTCTAAAATTAGAACTACGTGATTATCAGCAACATGGACTAAACTGGTTGAATTTTCTCTATGAATTTAAGTTCAGTGGTATTTTAGCAGATGATATGGGTCTGGGAAAAACTGCCCAAACATTAGCGCACCTATCCAGATTAAAACAACTGGGCAAACTAAAAAAACCAGCAATAATTATTGTCCCAACCTCACTAATTGCAAACTGGAAAAACGAAGTTAAAAAATTTACTCCTAACCTAAGTATTATTACCCTATATGGAACAGACAGGTTTGAACACTTTGATCAGACTAACAAATATGATTTGATTTTAACCACCTACACCCTAGTTGGCAATGACATTGAGGAGCATAGCAAGCGTAAACACTCATATATTATTCTCGATGAAGCCCAAAAAATCAAAAACCCAAGAACAAAAATGGCAAAAACCATCTCTAGTTTAAAAAGTGAGCATCGCCTGGCTTTAACTGGCACTCCAATTGAAAACCATTTAGGTGAGCTATGGTCTATATTTAATTTCCTTATGCCTGGGTTTTTACATAGTCAAAAGTTGTTTAACGATTTTTATCGCAAACCGATCGAAAAGGAATATGACACCCAAATGCAGGCACAGTTAAATAAGCGTATCAAACCATTTATTTTACGCAGAACCAAAGCAGATGTTTTGACCGAATTACCTGCAAAAACTGAAATCATCAAACTCACGCAATTTGATGTCAAGCAGTCAAAACTATATGAAACCATACGGATTTCCATGCAGAAAAAAGTCCGTGATGCGGTAGCCGAAAAAGGTCTGAATAAATCCCATATTCACATACTGGATGCCTTATTAAAGCTACGTCAGGTTTGTTGTGACCCATCAATTTTAAAGCTTAAAGAGGCACAAAAGGTAAAAGAGTCAGCCAAGCTCCAACTATTTTTAGATTTAATTGATGAGCTGTTACAAGAAGGTCGTAAAATTTTAGTGTTTTCACAATTCACTACTATGCTGGCAATTTTAGAAAGGGAAATTATTAAACGCAAAGTGTCTTATGTAAAACTTACCGGCTCATCAACCAAACGCGATAAAATCATTGAAAAATTTACCAATGGTGAGGCTGATATTTTTCTTATTAGTCTCAAAGCTGGTGGGGTTGGGTTAAATCTGGTCGAAGCTGATACCGTTATCCATTATGACCCATGGTGGAACCCAGCAGTAGAAAATCAAGCCACCGACAGAGCTCATAGAATTGGTCAAAATAAGGCCGTGTTCGTGTATAAGCTTATTGTAGAAAATACAATTGAACAAAAAATCATAGAGTTACAAAAGAAAAAGAAAGCCCTACAAGATGGTATTTATGACCAAGGCGGCAAACTGGAAGACAAAAAATTTAGTGGCAATGAATTGATAGAACTATTAAAAAACTAGTAGCAACCTGTATGACCTATCATCAAGCAATGCTTGGCTATTAAAGCGAGAGATTCTCAGAATACTTATCTTTGCCACATCAAAAGGCGTGTCATCGAGTATCATTTATGTGTGGGACAACCTTAAGCTAGTTTCAAACTGGTATACATTAAGAGTTAAATTTTATCAAAGGAATTATTAAAAATGACATCTTGAGGTTTTTGCCCTAATAGTTCATATTTTGCAGCAGTAAAGTACTCCGTTGTAAATCTTGGGATAATTGTAATTTGTAGTAGGCCTTTGTGTTCTGAACCTAGTTCAATTGATTCTTGTTGCCATCTTCTATCTGGAGTCACCGTTGGGATTATATAGGCAGCTGGTTTTTCTGGTACATATGAATAGGTCCCTTGATAAATACTGTTAACATAAATATCTGCAACTTGTCCTGAGATGTTATTATCAAATAAGCGTCTTATTCTTAAGTTTGTGGCATTAATGCTATTATCAAATGTAAATGCAATATTGCCCGCACTTATTTGACAACTATTCGTATTTAAGCTTGTACCTGGTTCATCTAAAAAATTGGCATTTAGTTGGTTGCAACTTTCATTTTCTGAGGTAAGGTAGTTATGGCTTTTTGTGGAATCGTCTGAGTTCAAATCAACCGTATCTATTTGTTGAAAAAGTTCATTTGGCTTTACATAAAAATAAGCAACTGAAGTTGCACACATTTGTAAATCTCCATATGGACCATTTTCCATTTTTGCTAAAATTGAACTTTGGAATTCGATTCCATCGGTAAGCATAAATCGATAAGCACTTGTGATTGATTGAGAACTTGAGGCATCATAATGATAGGGTGAGCCATGTAATGACAAGGAGATGTCGCCCTGATCAAAATAAAAACCGCCATTGTAAAAGTCTTCGGTTCCTGTACCGTAATGAGTTGGGTGCGTATCACCATCAATATAAACCCTTTCATCGCCCTCAAGATAACTTCTTGATAATGTATTAATTGAGGAAAACTCAGAAAACAACCCAACCCATTTGCCCTGTTTATTCAAATCTAATAATGGTAAATCAATTAAAGGAGTTGATGGGCACGTATTGTGGGTTTGGGTACTGAAAACTCCCGCATTATTTGGCGGCATCTCTGTATCCACACCAATTTCATAAGCTACATCTATATTATTCGAGCTTGCATTGGTCAGTAATAAACTTATTGAGACATTTTGAAAATAAGGCATAGGAAAGTTTGAATATAACTCTCCTGTATTTGTTAAGCCTAGAAATAAAGATTTAGTTTTGATACCATTATTTTTACCAATAGCAAAAAAATTACTTAAGCTTAGTTGGCTATGTGTTTCATTGTCAAACTTTAAAATCAGTTGAATATCATCAAAATAAGCTTCATCAATATTCAGCTTTATGGATTTAATCCAGCCTGCCTGATTACTGTTATAAAGTATTGTTTCAACATTGGCTGGAATCGACAAGGTATTTTGATTTAAAATTTGTGATGATTGCCAAATATTACCCGACTGATTTAATTTGTTTTTTAAAGCACTAAAATCATCTAACATGCTAAATGTATTAACCTTGGTTTCTGCTGACATTCTTTGATAGTTAAATTGAAACCATAAGATATAATCTTTAGCATTAGTTAAGGTTATTTTAAGGCTTTGGGAATATGGAATTGGAACATAGCTAAAATTGCCACCGCTGGAATAAAGTCTATCTCCTGCAAGTGGTATTTCAAATGGTGGCGTATTACCATTAAACAAATCAGGTAATGATACATCAATTGTTGGTAATATTTTACCATCAAAATAAAACTTGATTCTTACATTGGCATCTAGCGTATCACTAGTGCCATAACCAGATGTCATCCAGATTCGAGTGATTGCACCAGGGTTTAATTCTTCAAAAATTACTGCTTCACCTTTTTCTATTCTTAAAAACCTAGTGTCTCCTTGAGAGGTTCTATCAAAACGACAATTATAAGGGCAGTAGCTAGAACGCAATAACGATTGTGTACTTTTGTTGAGCTTTGCGATACTTTTTGAGTCCTGCCAAGTTTCCCAAGGCAAGGCATGAAGCTGAAGGCAGAACAACAACAGTAATAGTTTTAACATGTAATCATCTTACTCGAAACTATTGGCAAAGTGTAAAACAATATGACACCAGCAAGAAAACAATTAGTTAATGCTTTTATCCAGTTTAACCACAATGGTGCTTTTCAATCTTCAGACCAATGTGAAGATGGTGGCAAGTTTTGTAAGGATAATATACCAACTTTAAGTTTTTGATAATCGTGTCCCAGAGTTTTTTGAAAAGGAACTTTGGTAACCCAAAGCAACTTGTCATTGGTTTTTTGAACATTATCAATAACTGCGGGTTTATGACCCTCAAGAAATTTATGAATTTGCTGTTGAAAAAATTCACTGTCTCCCACAAAAAATCTAGCTGTTGAGTTGATAAACAGAATTAAATCACGAGCTTGAGCCTGAGGCAAGTTCATCACAGTTAGTGGGTCATCTTCAAAATCTATAAAGCCAATTTGTACTGGATTATCACTAATTTTCAACATGTTACGTACAAATCCCTGACTCATATACTGATCTTGCTGATGCAGTTGTTTGATGGCATCTAGGCAGTTGCCAAATAACTTTCGTATTCTTGGTATATCTTGAGCGTTCTGTTTGAAATCGTCAATTATGGACTCACCTAAATTTTTTAATAAAATCCAACCTGGCTGTTGAGCAATTAATTCAGGAACTAATATGCCATAGCTATGCAATTGTTTGATTCTTGCGACCTCTAAATCTAAAGCAACTTGCCCACCTTTTTGTGGTACTGCTTTTAATAGTGGCACTCTTAATAATTTACTAAATAAATTTAGTGCATAATAACGAAGTACTCCTCTGGATGGCGTTGATTTTTTTAGCCAATAAACCTCCTCACTATTTGTAGTGATTCGTTCAATTCGCTCTGTTGATTTTAGGGCTTGTTGCCACTGTTGTTGATCAATTTGTAGCTTAGTCAGAATATTTGTTCATATTATTTTTGCTATCATTTTTATCGTGAGATAAGCAGAAGGCGAGCAGTGTTTTTGAAAATATCTTATTAGCCCTTGTTTTTTCAGCACAGGAACTCTGGAGTTATGTTGGCTGGATAAACCCTGATGATGAATTACTGTAATATTAGGATTAAATAGTATTTCATAGCCTTGGTTGAGTATGCGTTTAAATAAATCCAAGTCTTCAAAGTGTAGTGGAAATCTCTCATCAAATCCTTGGATTTGTTTGAATACTTTAGATTTTATCAATATACATGCACCAGAAATTGCCTCAACTTTTGTAGTGGTTTGTGGCATTGGCAAATGGTTTAAATTGACCCCAGCAAAGCAGTGACAGTGTTTAGCAAGTCTTTCTAATTTAGTAAAAGTTTTTATTGTACGCCACAAGGTTGGCAATCTACGTCTACAGGCACGTTGCTCAGAGTCATTGGGATTATTAACTCTACAACCAATAATTGCTGCTTTTGTATGTTGTTGCAGGCTTGTGATTAAGGTTGAAATAGTATTTGTGGTGATTATACAGTCAGGGTTTAAAAATAATAAATATTCTGAATTTGTAAATTGTGAGCCATAGTTGCAACTTGCGGCAAAACCATGGTTGGTTTTTCGGTAGTATTTCAACAACTTGCTGTCCTCGCCTAGCAGACTCATGCTATTGTCCGTTGAGTTGTTGTCAACAACTATAATACGGTCAACACCTTGGTTGCTCAAAACGGCAGCAACTACTGTTTTGAGCATATTGCCAGTATTGTAGTTAACTATGATAACCGAGCATGTCATAATTGATAATTATTTATTAGTCTGGCAAAATTCCCAAATATCTGGCCATATTTCCATAGCTTGAGCAGTTTCAGACAGTTCCTTTCTTGCCTTATCCATACATGCATCAAGGCTTAGGTCTTTATTCCAGCCAGCTAATCTCGGTGCATCATTTTTCAGCATTGCTTTAGCATTAACCTCTATTAACTCTCTAACATCTGCCTGCCAATAAACAGGTGCATCGGCTGATTTTGTCATTTGCTGTTGCAAAGTTACTACCATATCAGACTGAATTTTTGTCAGATATTCTCTAAGCCTGTTTAATATATTCTTATCAGTTGAATCTGCTAGACCGCGGATATAATCTGCCAAAGTTTTTAGT
>UOEW01000297.1_pt1 | contig 13872 bp, 12 predicted proteins | sample 1988701 | NCBI WGS metagenome assembly UOEW01 (sample SAMEA4712195, study PRJEB27164) | hydrothermal vent metagenome | biome: marine basaltic hydrothermal vent biome; feature: marine hydrothermal vent; material: mineral | place: Pacific Ocean | collected 2011-06-14/2011-07-23 | depth 1719 m | reverse complement strand
CTTCTGTTATCCATTCTTGTACTTTGGGGTCGGTTGAATTAGGCATAACTAATTCTAACGTTTCTATCCTAATATGGAAATCTTTATTACTCAATTTTATACCCAATGTTTGATGTGATTTATAATAAGGATATTATAACATGGGTTTTTAGCGGTGAAAATGTGGCCTTTAAAAGCGATATAAGCCAGTATTATTTTTTAGATAGGGTGGGGAATAAACGACTTAAGATAGTGTGGTATTTTGATTGCACGGAAGAATAAACTGGATGTATGACTTGCCTATTGAAGTCTGCCTATAAAACAAATTTCACCTCTAAAACCATGTCAAGCTTTCATTTTAGTTATTTGCTATATTAATGCCCCTAGGACTTAAAGTGGATACGATTTATTGCTCTAACTATAGTACTCCCCATTTTTTGTAATTCTCTCTTAAAAGAAAATGAAAATTGGTCTGAACAATGGGGAGTACTATAGAAAGCCAGGTTAACCTTTGCCATGTTAATGCTTGTCAATGCTGAGGTTTTATTAGTTGATGAAGGTTTAGGAGCAGGTGATAGGTTCTTTATTGATAAAGCATGAGCATTTGTCAATGGTTTATTGGAACAATCAAAAATCCTTATATTTGCCAGCCACTCCGAACACCTTTTGAAACGGTTTTGTAACAAAGGCTTATTCTCGGGCAAGCTCCTAGATAGGGGTGAAATTGTAAAATATGGAGGCTTTAACGAAGTAATGGAGTTATATAGTGGATTATTTTAATGATTAGTAGTATCCTGCCTGAAAACATTAGCTGAAAAAAAAAGATATTATTTTATGAGTTTTATAAAGAAATCGAAGACAATTATACCAGTATTACTGCTGATTATTACTACAGTATTCTATTACATTCCAAGTTTAGTCTATTTTCCGAACAGGGCAGATTTTGATAATTATTTTATTAATTTAATAACACCAATTTTGCTTTATGTTGCGATTGCTGGCCTAGTAATTTGGCTTACCTTGTCGCTACTACCTAAGCCTATTTTAAAATACATTACGGCTGTTCTAATGGCTTTAGCCTTATTATTGTGGTTACAGGGGGGGGGCTTTGCGGTAAGCTATGGTTTATTAGATGGTTCTATATTTGATTTTTCTCGATTTTCTCAAAGAGGAAAGCATGAATTATGGGTTTTAAGTGTAGCTATTATTCTTGCTTTAATATTTCAGAAATTTGTTAATAAACAGCTTCCTTTTATCTTGTTATTGATTTCAATTGGTCAAATTGTACTTGTAACCTACAATGTTATTACAGAGCCTAACGATAAAGAACTTGCAAAAGAGATTGACCTGGAATTTTATAATTATTCACCAAAGAAAAATGTGATTCTTATTATTCTTGATACCTTTGGAGCTGATTATTTTAAAGCTATTCGAGAGTTAAATCCAAAAATAACAGATGACTATAAAGGTTTTGTTAATTACACAGATGCCATTAGTAATTATCCAGCTACTAAGGGAAGCTTACCTTCTCTACTTACAGGGAAGATGATTCCTGAGGATAAAAAATATAGATACTTTCTACAAAATGAAATTATAAAAACTGGTTTGCCGACCATGTTTGAAAATAAAGGCTATCTAGTTAGTGTAGTATCAGTTTATAGATGGTTTAAAAGTTTTTATAAGAAACGATATATATACCATCCTCCTGTTGATTTAGATGTATTAAAACAATTTTCAGGTTATAAATTGCTTGATTTGGCATTATTTAGAGTTTCACCTCACGTACTAAAACCCTATATTTACAAGGATGGTTCGTGGTTATTATCTGGCTCGCTGGCTTCTCAAACAGAACTCCCTAACATGCTACCTGAAAAAGGTGAAACAATGCTTAGGATCATGACTAAAAAAGCCACACTTGGTGATGACACTAAGAGGTTTAAAATTATTCATGTTTCATTCCCTCACCCTCAGTTAATCTTTGATAAAGATTGTAGAAGAGTATCCCTTGAAGGCGACTCAAAAGATTTGATGATTCAGCAATCATCTTGTGCTTTGAAAAGGCTAACAGAAATTTTAGATAAATTCAAAGATTTAGGGATTTATGATTCCTCTCTTATAGCAGTTGTTTCTGACCATGGCTCGAGGATTGTAACTGATAAAAAAATACATGGGTTTCCATCCTATTTTGAGATGGAATCCTCAAGAATTCTATTTATGATAAAAGGAATTAATCAACACGCACCATTCAGTGATATAGACACCCCAGTATCATTGATTAATTTATATGATATGTTTATGGACGAAAGAAAACATAATAAGAGTATTGATTATTTAGAAGATAATAATCGCCTGTTTTTTTCATTTAGAAACCAAGATAATTCTGGTACTGGGTACTTGCCTGATTCCCCATTATTTAAGGTTAGTAAAAATGCAGAATCTCCAAAAAGTTGGAAGTTAATGAGAATTGTGACACATGATTGCCCTGCTGAAAAGATACCTATGACTGTAAAGATTACTAAAGATGGGCGAGAAAAATATTGTGCTAAATTTGGTTTTGCAACTCCTAGAACAAATGGCACTGGCGCATGGACAGAAAGTAATGATGTCAGAATGATTTTTAAGCTTGATTTATCGAATAAGGTAAGTTTAGATACCTTAAGTTTTAGTGTTAAATTTAAGCCTTTTATTAACGTTAGGAAAAAACAGTTAGATGTAGAGTGGTATGTAAACAATCAACTTATTCACTCACAACAATTAAATAACAAGGAAACTACCCAAACTATATTAAAAGCCCCTATAGAACTTATAAAATCAAAGGAGTTAACTGAATTACAAGTTAAGTTCTCTGGGCTAGCCTCACCCAAAAATTTAGGGATTAATTCAGACTCTCGAAAACTAGGCCTGTTTATTAGTAGTATAGAAGTAGAATAATATAAATGCATAGGTTTATTTTAAGATTTGATTTGCCTAAATGTAATGGTTAATGTAACTGTTTGGGATAGAGGAAAAAGCAAACCATGTTTAAATTTTTTGAACATTTAAAAAATGTCATTGCCTTTAATCAACTGGATAAATCCAAGCGACGCTTGGTTTTCTATTCAGAGGGGAAAAATTATTGGGTACATTTGCGAGCTACTATTAAAGCTTTGCTGCAAAATTATGATACCCCGATATGTTATATAAGTTCTGATGATGATGATCCTGGCCTTGCAATTCGACATGAAAACTACCAAAGTTTTAAAATCGATGAAGGTTGGGTTCGAAATTGGTTTTTTGAAAATATTGATACAGATGTAATGGTGATGACAATGCCAGATATTAACCAGTACCAAGTAAAGCGATCAAAAAACAAGGTCCACTATGTCTATACCCAGCACTCCTTGGTTAGTTTACATATGACCTACCGTCCTGGTGCACATGATCATTACGATAGCATTTTTTGTTCTGCACCGCACCATAAAGCCGAGATTATAGCCTTGGAAAAACACTATGGATTACCGAAAAAAGCATTATATGAACACGGTTATGAGTGGTTAGATTCGATTATTGCTGAAGCCAAGAAAAGAAACAAGCCAAAAAACTCACCTAAACATGTGTTGTTAGCACCTTCATGGGGGCCTAATTCAATAATAGACTTATTAGGATCCAAAGTGGCTGATGCTGTTTTAAATAAAGGCTTTAAGTTGACACTGAGACCACACCCTCAAACTATTATCTTTGCTAAAGAAAAAATTGATGCTATAGTTATTAAACATAAAGATAATCCTCTGTTTAATTATGAAGCAAATGTTGCGGGGCAGGAATCACTACATAATTCAGATATTATGATTTGTGACTGGTCTGGAGCGGCTCTAGACTATGCTTTTGGGTTAAATAAACCTGTGGTATTTATTGATGTACCTAGGAAAATTAATAACCCAGATTATAAAGTCATTGGAGTTGAACCATTTGAGGTGTCAATTCGAAAGAAAATTGGGGTTGTGGTAGCTATCGATGATATAGATAATATTGCTAATCATGTAGAAGATACATTAAAAAAATATAAAGACACAATATTTGAAAACAATATATACTCATTAAACAATGCTGGAGTTAAAGGGGCACAATTAATAAATGACATACTTAACCAAATCAAAATTTAAACTTAAATTCTATTTTTTATTGGCCACATGTATCTTTATATCATCTGTGAGCTTTTCACAAACTGACTATCAACCTTTAGCAATTGACCTAAATGACTCAATAGCCCTAAATGAAGTTATAGATTCTCAAATAAAAGAGAACTACATTTTTAGTGGATTAGCAACTTACCTAAACCAGGTACAGTTCTATTTAGTTGATTCTAACGTGTATAGTATTGATGAAGGTAAGCCTATAAAACTAAATGATAACCAGCTATTTGCAATATCTGGTAGGTATAAGGTATTACTTATTACTGCACCTAACTCCACTATTTCTATTGATGCCCAGAACCGTAATGTGTTAATTAATACATTAGGCACCAATACAAAAAGTGTAATCATTAGTAAAGATGAGTTAAAAAATTATTCAGCTAATTTAAACAAAATTAGGTATAACCAGTTATGGGCTCCCTTTGCATATCTAGCTAGGTTGTTAGAAGATTTTTTGGTTTCAATTAAGTCTATAACCTCACTAAGCTGGGGTTATTCAATTCTATTGTTTGCGTTACTTCTAAAAATAATTTTAATTCCTATTTCAACTATCACTGCTAAGAGCCAAGAAAAAGTATCAAAAATTAACAGCCTATTACAACCAAAATTAAAAGCAATTAAAAGCAATTATGATGGTGAAGAAGCACATAATAAAATTATGCAGGCGCATAAAGACCTCGGCGTAACACCATTTTTTAGTTTAAAACCTATGTTAAGTTTTTTTATTCAAATACCTGTTTTAATCACTGTGTTTAATACATTAGGAGAAATGCCACAATTAGTTTCACAACCATTTTTATGGTTTGATGACTTAAGCAAACCAGATATGCTTTTACCTTTAGGTTTTAACTTGCCTTTTTTTGGCTCCTATTTGAACTTAATGCCGATTTTAATGACAATAATTACATTGATAACCATTGTTTTTTTTAAAGATCACCATGCTTCAAGTAGCGATAATAAAAAACAAAAATTAAAACTATACTTTATAGCACTAGCCTTTTTAATTTTATTCTTTCCATTTCCTGCCGCCATGGTAATGTACTGGGCAATGGCAAATCTGTTTCATTTTATTCAACAAAAACTAATAAAATAAATTTTTTCATTAACTATGATTTAATCATTTATATAGTACTTTCCTTTCACTAAAAACCCCGATACACTATAATCTGTATTAATATGTAGATACGTATCAAAATTTTATTGAATAGTATAATATTTCGAAAAGTATTTAAAAATCACATCATGAATTTAGGAAAGAATTAATAGGTAAAAAAATGAAAAAAATATATGTTGGAATGAGTGCTGATTTAGTCCACCCAGGTCATATGAATATATTAAAAGAGGCCGCAAAGCTAGGCGATATTGTCGTTGGTTTATTAACCGACAAAGCAATTGCCAGCTATAAAAGGCTTCCTTTTATGACATATTCACAAAGAAAAATCATAATAGAAAACATCAAAGGAGTAGCTAAAGTAATTCCACAAGATACTTTAGACTATAGACCAAACTTACAAGAAATTCGACCCGATATTGTGGTTCATGGAGATGACTGGAAAGAAGGTATACAGTCTAGAACACGTCAACAAGTTATTGACACATTAAAAGCGTGGAACGGTAAACTAGTTGAGATTAGTTATACTGAAGGAATTTCATCTACTAAGCTCAATAGCTCTTTAAGAGAAATTGGAATCACTCCTGACATTCGAAGAAGTAGACTTAGGAGACTAATTGATTCAAAAGACGTTATAAGAATTATGGAGTCACACAATGCACTAAGTGGGCTTATAGTTGAAAATATAAAGGGAGACAATAACATTGAATATGATGGAATGTGGTCAAGCTCTCTTACAGATTCAACTTCAAAAGGCAAACCAGATATAGAAGCTGTAGATGTTAGTACTAGAATAAATACAATCAATGAAATTTTTGAAGTAACAACTAAGCCAATGATATATGATGCTGATACTGGTGGCATTGCCGAACATTTTGCCTTTACAGTGCGAACGCTAGAAAGAACTGGAATAAGTGCTGTAATAATTGAAGACAAAACTGGATTAAAAAAGAATTCTTTATTCGGTAATGACGTATCTCAAACTCAAGATACAATAGAAAATTTCTGTAACAAAGTTAAAGCAGGAAAAGCGGCTCAAATTACTGATGACTTCATGATAATATCAAGAATTGAAAGTTTAATCCTTGAAGCAGGAATGGATGATGCTATAAAAAGGGCGAAATCGTACATTGAGTCAGGAACTGATGGGATAATGATTCACTCAAGACAAAAGACTCCTAATGAAATTTTAGAGTTTTGTAATTTATTAAGAGACTATGATGAAAATATCCCAATAATTGTTGTGCCCACAAGTTACAACCAAATTACTGCAAAAGAACTCAGTGAAGCTGGTATCAACATAGTTATTTACGCAAATCATATGTTGAGAGCAGCATATCCAGGCATGATGAACGTTGCAAAATCTATATTGGATAACGATAGGAGTATGGAAGCTGAAGAAAACCTTTTATCAATTAAAAAAATATTAGACCTAATACCAGGAACCAGGTAATGACAATAGAAACCAATAGTTTTGTAAACGGCTTAATCGATAATGGTTATTCCCATCTTTGTGTCGTTCCTTGTAGTTTTGCAAAAAATCTTATAAATGCAGTAATAAACAATAACAAAATAGAATATGTACCCTGTGCAAGCGAAGCTGTTGTTTGTTCAGTAGCAGCTGGGCTTAAAATGTCAGGAAAAAGACCAATAGTTATTGCTCAATCTTCTGGACTAACTAACATGGCTAGTTGTGTTACAAGCCTATTAAAGCCTTATAGAATTACATTCCCAATTATTATCAGTTGGCGAACATATAAAGATGGCGATAGCGAGATACAACATCAGCATCTTGCAACCGAATTACCCCAATTAGTTGCTGCATACGGTTATCAGCACATTATCTTTAACCAAAATAACCTCAATACAGCACTAGCTCAAATTGATGAATGCGACCAGAATCAAACCATTTGCTTATTAAGAAAAGATACCTTCTCAACTGTTAAACTAGATCAAAAGCATAAATTAGATTTATCGGCATATATCCAAAGAAGTAATTTTCTAATACAGTTGAACGAACAATATAAAAGCAGCGATACATTATTTATCGGCACTACAGGAAATGCGGCTAGAGAGATGTATAGCTTTATGCCTGATACCAATAATTTTTATATGGCAGGCAACATGGGCGGCGCACTAAGCCTTGGTTTAGGTGCTGCTATTGCTGGAAAAAAAGTAATTGTCTGTGGTGGCGATGCTGAGTTTGTTATGCACATGGGAGGCTTAACCACCTCTGGAAGGTTTAAAGATTTAGATTTAACTTACATTCTCTTTGATAATGAATCAAATAAGAGTACAGGCGGTCAAAAAACCTATCAAACTCATGTAGATTACCTTGGAGTTGCAAAAAGCTCAAACATACAAGTGTTTGATAAAACAATTGATAACTTAGATATGTTTACAGAGGCACTAGCTAGTTTTGAAGGCAAATCGGGGGTGAAGTTTTTATGGGTGAAATGTGATGTTGATGCAGTCACACCAAGGCCTCCACTAAACAGTGTAAAAGTGAATGAATTTGCTTAACAACAATTTCAATTATTATATGCCCACCAAAATTATTTATGGTGAGGACAGCTTTAACTCTATAGATAGATTTATCAATGGCAGAAAAGCACTTTTAATTACATCCCAAGGATTTATAAAAAGAGGGTTAATAGAGAAGCTAGAGTCATTAACAGATAGCATTGTTGGAGTTATAACTGCAGTCAAATCTCACCCTGAGTTTAAAGACTTACAAACAATCTATAATAAAATAATTAATTATGACTTTGAACTTATTCTTGCTATTGGTGGTGGGAGCGTCATTGATGCATCAAAATTTTTCTCTGTTCAAAACCACAATAAAGACTATCAATTCGTTGAAGGCATAGTTAAAGGCAAACTGCCAAAAAAAGACTATAGTCTTATTCCGATTATTTCTGTCCCAACTACAGCTGGCACAGGTAGTGAAATCACCCCTTGGGCAACTATTTGGGATATGGATGAAAAAAAGAAATATTCTTTACATTTGCCTAATTTATTTAGTGAAGTCGCCATTTACGACCCAAAATTAACCTTATCAGTACCCAAGGAGATAACAGTTCAAACTGGATTAGATACCTTATCCCACGCACTAGAATCGATTTGGAACAAAAATGCTAGTGAAATAACAGTAACCTACGCCATAAAATCGGCAAAACTAATAACAGAAAATTTATTCTATTTATCAAACAATTTAGATAATTTGACACGTCGGGACAAGATCATGAAGGCTTGTATGTATGCAGGCTTAGCATTCAGCAATACACAAACAGCAATAGCACATGGATTAAGCTATTATATAACGACTAATCATGGAATAAATCACGGAATAGCTTGTAGTTTTACCTTGCCAAGATTAATTGATAACGTGATAGGTAAATTTCCCTTTATTGATGACGCCTTAGTTCAAATATTTGGCGAGTTATCATCCTGTAAGTTGCGCAAATTGCTAAAGAAACTTCAGATATCCACAAAATTTAGTAGTTATGGCATTGATAAAACTCAGTTTGAAAAAATTAAAAATTTATTACAAAACAACCAAAGAGCGGGTAATAGCTTAGTTGATATATAACCTATTTTATTGTTTTTCAATTTACTCTGTATCACCATTGTTACTTTTAGAGTTAGAACCTCCAGTAAACAATGATTTAATCTTATACCAGTAAGTTTTTAATGCGATTCCTATTGCCACAAAAAAACCAATAATAGCTGACATTATCGCACTTCCTGAACCTGGGTCTATGTATGCACTAGCACCAAATGGAATAAATAATAGCAATAAAAATAATTTCATTCAAACCTCTTTTGATAATCGGTAAAGCCGCATTTTAATGGTAATATTTATTATTTACAATAGATAACAGCACTTAGTGGAACTTAATCAAGTTTACTGCAGTTAATTGTCATATGCATATCGTCTTTATTTTTTATTATTTGGTAATTTCCATGTATTCATCAAGAGTCAATGACCCATATATATTCTCCTGTTGTGAAGTAATGTATTTGCCAGACATAATCTTTCCTAAAAATGAAAAGTTATATCTTAGCGTAGATTACTTCCAGCTGGTCAAGTTAGTTGTCGCCAAATCGGCAAAATTAATTGTCATCTAATACAATTTCCCTAATTTCGTTTTAAAGGGTTTAACTAATTCTAAATTAAATTTGAAAAGTTACTAGATTTGGGTTAATATAATTTTTTTAAAAAACATTAGGGTACAATTGCGATGAAAAATAACACTGGAAACAGTTATATCAACTCGGTATACACCGTAATAATTATTATATTAGAGAGGGTGTATAATGTTTGAAAAAATCAAAGAAATGCTAAGAGAGTCTCAAGCTATGGTGCATATCAACTCCGAATTTAAAATAGTTTGCCTAGATCAAATAGAACGAAAGCAAATTTTGACATCATTCGATAAAATATCTCGTAAAGTATCCTGCCCACATAATATGAGTCATGTAATGACATTTGTCATTGAAATGATAAAGTACGCAAAACAAGCATCGGAAACTGAGGGTGTTTTTGTAGAAGCTGGCTGTTTCAAAGGTGGTAGCACTGCTAAATTTAGTACTGTAGCTAAATCGCTAAAACGCAAAATGGTTGTTTTCGACTCATTTGAGGGAATTCCTAAAAATGATGAAAAGCACCAAAAGAGTATTTATGGTTACTCTATTAATAATTGGTTTCAAAAAGGGGCGTTCCGGGGTGGTTTAGAAGAGGTTAAACACAATGTTGATACCTTTGGAGACAGTTCGGTATGTAAATATGTAAAAGGGTGGTTTGATGATACGTTACCTGATATCAGTATTGATATTGCTGGTGCCTACGTTGATGTAGATTTAGCGTCCTCAACTAAAACCTGTATCAAGTATTTTTATCCAAGACTTTTACCTGGCGGGTTTTTGATTTCACAGGATGGTGACTTTCCTCTTGTTATTGATGTTTTTGATGATGATGAGTTTTGGGAACAAGAGGTTGGGTGCACGAAACCTAAAATACATGGATTGAATAAAAGCAAGATGCTTAAAGTATATAAGCCAGCATGAGTGACTTTATTCTAATTAGTTATCCTGTGACATTCTAATCAAATAGCTTAGATTATCAAGAAGATAAGCAAAATATAAAAAAACTGAGCCAAAATCTGATAATATGAGCAGATATGACTTTGAATTTAAAAAATAATGGCTAGTGGTCTATATGATTTTCTTAAACTGATGCGTCTGCACCAGCTTATCAAAAATCTATTTATCTTTATGCCTTTGTTTTTTGTGGGTTCATTTTTTGATATTAAATTACTAGCATATGCTTTTTTTGCTTTCGTTGCTTTCTCGTTGGTAACAAGCTCGGTCTATATTTTTAATGACTTACAGGATATTGCAGATGACAGATTGCATCCTAAGAAAAAATATAGACCATTGGCAGCTGGTTTAATTTCGACAAAAAATGGCATAATCGGGATGCTGTTGTTATTTATTGCCGCGGTTGTTTTCATGGGTTTAACTTCAGTACTGGCTTTACAGTTCATGTTGGCTTATGTTGGTATGAATATTGCTTATAGTCTGTATTTAAAAAGAATTGCCATTGTGGATATTTGTATTATTGCTGTTGGTTTTGTATTACGCTTATATGTTGGCTCCAGTGCCACCAATATACCCTTGTCAAAATGGATTGTGGCCATGACTTTTTTATTGGCTCTGTTCATTGCCCTGGCAAAACGCCGTGATGATGTTATGATTTATCTGCAAACAGGTAAACAAATGCGTGCATCTACTGGCGGCTATAATCTAAAGTTTTTAGACTGGACTCTTGTGATTATTGCGGTTGTGACAGTTGTTGTCTATTTTTTGTATACTGTTTCGCCTGAAGTAACTGGGCGGTTACAGGTCAATTACCTGTATTTTAGTACGGTATTTGTGATAATAGGTTTGGTGCGTTATTTAAAAATTACTTTGATAGATCAAAACAGTGGAGCACCTGTTGCGATAGTTCTTGCAGATAAATTTATGCAGCTAACCATAATAGCCTGGTTGGGATTTTTTACGTGGGTTTTATATGATCCTCTAATCCCGGGATTAGGATAACCTATGAAGTTAACCAGCTGGGGCAATTATCCAAAAGCAGAGGCAAGGAGTTTTTCAGCTACCTGTTATGATGAAATTAAAACAATTTTACAAGACAATTCTACGCTAATAACTCAAGGTAATAGCCGTAGCTATGGTGATAGTGCATTTGCTAGGACGGTTATTGACATGAAAACCATAGATTGTTTTTTGAGTTTTGATTCGCTCACAGGTATTATCAGTTGCCAATCAGGTGTATTGCTAGTTGATATACTGGAGACCATAATTCCACAAGGATGGATTCTACCAGTTCTGCCAGGTACACAGTTAATCACGGTTGGTGGAGCTATAGCTAGTGATGTACATGGAAAAAACCATCATCAAATAGGTGCATTTAGTCAGTTTGTGAAATCGATAAAAATCATGGATGGCAGAGGCAATATCTCCATTTGCTCCAATAATAAAAACAAAAAATTATTTCACGCCAGTTGTGGCGGTATGGGGTTAACTGGAGTTATTCTGGAGGCCACTATACAATTACTGCCAGTAAAGTCTAACAAAATAACCCAAACCGTAATTAAGGCTGATAACTTGCAGCAGTTGTTTGCCGCATTTGAGGATAATACATCCAGCCCTTACTCAGTAGCCTGGGTTGATTGTTTAGCAAAAGGTAGAGCCCTTGGCAAAGGTCTATTGATGTTAGGTAAACACGAAAATAAACATAACAAGACCAGCTCTTTGGACTACAAGTATACAAGTCGCTTTAAAATGGCATTTAACCTCCCTGCATTTGTATTAAGCTCGTTCACTGTGAGATTATTTAACTGGTTTTATTATTACACTGCAAGTGAAAACTCAAAAACCGTCACTTTGCAAAAATTCTTTTTTCCTCTGGATAGTATTGTGGATTGGAATAAAATGTATGGTAAAAAAGGCTTTGTGCAATATCAGTTCGTGTTGCCGCTGGAGCATAGCCTCGAAGGCATGACAGCAATCTTAACCAGGATAGCAGAGTCAAAACAAGGTTCTTTTTTAACTGTATTAAAACGTATGGGCAAGGCAAATGACAGGCTGTTATCCTTTCCTATGGAGGGATATTCTCTGGCACTGGATTTCAGAATTAATCCAAAGGTACTAGCTTTACTTGATGAGTTAGATGCAATTGTAGTTAAATACCAAGGTCGTATTTATTTATGTAAAGATGCCAGAATGAGCCTAAAAACATTTAATCAGGGTTATCCTCAAGCAGAAAAATTTAGAAAATTACGCAAGAATTTAAAACTAGATCAAAAATTTCAGTCGCAACAGGCACAAAGGTTAAATTTATGAGTAAGGTATTATTTATTGGTGCTAATAGTGACATTGCCAAAGCCACAGCACGAATATATGCAAGTTATGGTTATGACTTGATATTGGCAGCTAGGGATGTAGGGCAGTTAAAGCAGTTTGCTACAGATTTGCAGATTAGATATAACTGCCAAGTTGAGGTTATACAGCTGGACATATTGGTTTATGATTCTCATGCTGCAATTTATCAGTCAATAAAGCAACAAGTAACAGGAGTAGTTGTTGCAGCTGGATACTTGGGAGACCAGCAATTAGCTGAGGGTGATTTTACCCAAAGCAATTTAATTATAAACAGTAATTTCACGGGTATTGTGAGTCTATTAAATATTATTGCTAATGATTTTGAGCAGAAAAAGGCTGGTTTTATTGTGGCAATTAGTTCTGTTGCCGGTGAAAGAGGGCGTAAAAAGAATTATATCTATGGTGCTGCCAAAGCAGGTTTAACTGCGTATCTTTCGGGTCTAAGAAATAGATTGCAAGGTAAAAATATTGGCGTATTAACCGTTAATCCTGGTTTTGTTGCAACTAAAATGACCAAACATTTAGAGCTACCAGCAAAATTAACAGCACAACCACAACAAATTGCACAAGCCATTTATATTGCCCAACAAAAAGGTCAAGACATGTTGTACTATCCAAAAAAATGGAAGTTAATTATGCTGATTATTAAACTAATACCTGAAAGATTATTTAAACGGCTAGATTTATAAGCAATATCTTTAACGCTATCATTTCTCATATTAGAGTTAACTAAACAGTCTGTATAGTCCCGATATAGACCGATATAGAAATGTGAGATGGAGTGTAAGTAATTGATGTACATAGTAAATCCCAAAAAATTAAAGTAACCATAATAATAATTGTTACTGAATTCAGCTTTTCATTAAGGTTTTCAGCAATAAATACAAAGCCTAAAAAGGCACTAACTATTTCTGCAAAATTTGCTAAAATTTATTAATATTGTGATTTCCTTTATGAAGAAAATCATGTAGAATGCCCCGCCTGTAAACAGCAATATTGGCAACCCCTTTCCTATTAGTGAAACATATCGAAGATTAGTCAGTGCTGTTAGAATCTAATGAGCTTTTATATGGCATGAGTCATACAAAGGCACTTATTTTAATAATTATAATAAAAAGTCTAAATATAGGTTGACAAGGCATATGATTTCCTAGAAAA
>UOEW01000041.1_pt1 | contig 13940 bp, 8 predicted proteins | sample 1988701 | NCBI WGS metagenome assembly UOEW01 (sample SAMEA4712195, study PRJEB27164) | hydrothermal vent metagenome | biome: marine basaltic hydrothermal vent biome; feature: marine hydrothermal vent; material: mineral | place: Pacific Ocean | collected 2011-06-14/2011-07-23 | depth 1719 m | reverse complement strand
GTAATATCTTCAAACTCTTCTAAATTGTAAGCAATACCACCACCAGTACCACCCATGGTAAATGATGGACGGATAATAACAGGATAACCAATTTTTTTCTGAGCTATGCGTGCCTCTTCAATATTATGCACCATATATGACAGCGGTGTGGCAAGTCCAATATCGGTCATTGCTTGTTTAAATAATTCTCTATCTTCAGCCATATCAATGGCTTCTTTGCTAGCACCTATCATTTCTACATTAAATTTTTGCAGGACTCCATGTGCTACCAAATCTAGCGAACAGTTTAATGCGGTTTGCCCGCCCATGGTTGGTAGTAGGGCATCAGGACGTTCCTGCTGGATAATTTTTGCTACTGTTTGCCAGTTTATTGGTTCGATAAAAATTTTATCAGCAGTTTCTGGGTCAGTCATGATAGTAGCAGGATTGGAATTAACCAAAATGACTTTATAGCCTTCATCTCTCAGTGCCTTACAGGCTTGAGTGCCAGAATAATCAAACTCACAGGCTTGGCCAATGACAATAGGACCTGCTCCTAACACTAGGATGGTTTTTATATCATTACGTTTAGGCATTATTATTCTCCTTCATTTTATTTATGAATGGCAGAAACAGTTTTTTCGCATCATGCGGACCAGGGGATGCCTCTGGATGTCCCTGAAAGCTATAGGCAAAGCAATCGGTGCGTTTAATTCCCTGAATCGAGCCGTCAAACAATGAAATATGAGTAACTTGCAAACACTCAGGCAGATTGTTACTAGCCACTGCAAAGCCATGATTTTGCGAGGTAATCATTACCTCTTTATTGCTTAAATCCTGTACTGGATGGTTAGCCCCATGATGTCCAAATTTCATTTTGGTGGTGTTTGCACCGCTTGCCAGTGCCAGAATTTGATGTCCAAGACAAATACCAAATATTGGAAGGCTAGTTTTTTTGCTGGTTTTTAATAATTCAGTAACTGCGGTAATTGCATAGTCACAGGCAGCAGGATCTCCTGGGCCATTGGATAGAAAAATTCCGTCAGGTTTCATAGCGAGGACATCTTTGGCAGTGATATTGGCAGGTACTACGGTTATATCACAACCAAGTGAGGCCAAGATTCGTAATATATTATGTTTCACTCCATAATCATAGCAAACTACTTTATATTTTTTTTCGCTACCCGCAATACTTTCACGAAAATCATTCGCATCCATTTCAAACTCTTCCTGTTGCCATTGATAGCTTTTTTTACAAGTAACTTTAATAGCCAAATCCATATTTTTTAGACCAGCAAAACTTCGGGCATTCTCTATAGCTTGTGATTCATTGATGGCTTGGGTCATAATACAGGCTTTCATTGCACCCTTGCTGCGTAGTGTTTTGGTTAATTCTCGGGTATCAAGACCAGCAATAGCAACAATTTTATTGCTAATTAAATACTGTTGCAAGGTTTCCTGCTTACGCCAGGAACTGGCTAATTTGGGCAAATCTTTTATCACCAGCCCTTTAACATGGGTTTGGGTAGATTCATTATCATTGCTATTGCAACCTGTGTTGCCAATATGTGGATAGGTTAAAGTCACTATTTGTTCGGCATATGATGGGTCAGAAAGAATTTCCTGATAACCACTCATAGCTGTGTTGAAAACTATTTCACCAACACAGTTGCCATCATATCCAATTGAAATACCTTGAAAAACATTACCATTTTCAAGTGTTAGAATGGCTGTTTTCTGTCCAGCAAAAAGTATTGAGTTTAAATTTTTCTTATGCATAATTGTTTATCTAATGAATGTGTCTCGGCTGGATGGGCATTTTAACTCAATAGTAGCAACTAGTATATGAATATACATCCTTGGTGATGTTTTTTCTGATTTTCTAGGCGCATCAAGAAATCGATGGGGTCAGAGGAATCGATGGGGTCAGAGTAGTTGATTTTCATTATTTTCTTTGATATACTCTCCACATGGCAAGATTACCCCGATTAAATTTAGCAGACATTCCACAACATGTTATTCAACGTGGCAATAATAGAGGTGCTTGTTTTTTTAGCGACAAAGATTATGCTGTTTATTTGGATAAATTAAGAGAGTTTAGTCTCAAGTATAAAATCGCAATCCATAGTTATGTACTTATGACCAATCATGTACATCTGCTTCTTACACCATCAACAGAAGATGGTGTCAGTCGTTTAATTCAAACTTTAAGTAGTTATTACGTTCGTTATGTGAATCAAACTTACGACAGGACAGGTACTCTTTGGGAAGGTCGATATAAATCGTGCTTGGTTGATAGCGATGACTATTTTTTATTGGTTAGTCGGTATATTGAATTGAACCCGATACGTGCCAAGATGGTAAAACACCCATCAGAATATCCGTGGAGTAGTTTTCATGCTAATGCGATGGGTGTTGCAATTAAATTGATCACACCACATTATTGTTATAAATCATTGGGAAGAAGTAAAAAATTAAGACTGGAAAATTATTTATCATTATTTGATTCACATATCCCTGATTTTACCCTTGAAGAAATTAATGACTCAGTAATGAAAGGTTGGACACTGGGAGGTCTAAAGTTTATTAAACAAATCGAAAAACAAACTGGACAACGCAATAGTCCGTTGACACGAGGTGGTGATAGAAAGTCAAAAAAATATCGGGAGAAACAGATAAAATGATAAAATCAAAGTCTCTGACCCCATCGATTCACCGGACAAGCTCCTAGTGATTTTTGAGTTAAATGCAAAAATTAATATAAAATAGATATTGGGAATAGTATAATTTCGCTCTGAGTTAAATAAAAAATAAAGGGTAATTCTTATGTTTGGTCTTTCCACCGTTGCACATAAAAAACACATCCAGTCGGTTAAAAGAAGTTTAAAGAAAATAGTAAGCTCCTCAGCTAATCTTGCCATATGTAATAAAGCTACTGAATTGTTTTTTGGTGGCATGTCTGTGGAAGAAATACAAATTCATGAGAATAAACATTGGGCCAATGTAATTGTTGACTTTGTAAAGTCGATTGGGAAAATTCCTAAGGGAACTGCTATTGTGCGGGTTTTCAATCCCAGCACAAAAACTCATGGTTATGAAAATCATCACACTGTAATTCAGGTAAGTTGTCAGGATATGCCATTTCTGGTTGATTCTGTTGCGCTGGCATTTAATAATCTTGGGCTGGATATGGAACTAATGACTCATCCAGTTGCTCATTTAAATAGAAACAAGGCTGGAGTTTTACAAGAGTTACTTGTGAGTGATGTAAGTAAAGAATCGTGGATGCATATTGAAATAAGCAAGATTATTGATCCAGCAAAAATAGCTGATTTAGTATCAGAGCTGGAACTAGTCATCAACAAGATAAATGCATGTGTCTCTGACTGGCAATCTATGTTGGTAAAAATGGATGAAGCCAAAGAGGCAATATCATCCAAAGATGATAAAAAAACTCATATCAGGCAAATTAAATTTCTAAACTGGTTGTTGAGTAATAATTTTACCTTTTTAGGATACCAGTATTATCAGCTAAAAACCTCTGGAGAGTCAAAATCATTAGTCGCCAAAAAAGAGTCAGCTTTAGGTTTGTATAGTGCTAGCGTGTATTTAAATGATATTGATGTGATGACAGATAAGGAGTATCAGATTAGTAAACAGTCAGATTTATTGATTATTACCAAGTTAAATGCACGTCCACGAGTGCATCGAGCCAGTACTTTGGATTATATTGGGGTAGTGGTGGTTAATGCTAACCATGAGATTATTGGTGAACATAGATTTGTTGGGCTGTTTACCTCTGCTGCAATAAATTCACGCCCCTGGGATATTCCATATATTAATGATAAGGTAAATAGAGTAATCAAGCGATTTCAGTTTGAAAAAGCCAGCCATACAGGCAAACACATCATCCATATAATGGAAAGCCTGCCACGTGATGAACTGATGCAGTCCAGTAGTGATGAGTTATATGCGACTATTTATTCTATTTTAACTATTCAGGAAAGCCAAAAATCAAATGTAACGGTTAGGCAGGACAAATTTAAACGATTTTATGCCTTTTTAGTACATATCCCCAGAGATAAATTTAATACTAATGTACGCCATACTATTCAGAACATTTTAGCTAAGGAAGTTACTGGTTCACATATTGAATTTCAGGTAAAAATTGAAGAATCTGATTTAACCAGATTATATGTCACCGTATATTCAAAACATCTATTTGAGCTTGATACCGATGATATAGAACAAAAAATATCTAACGCTTTAAAATCATGGCAAGATGAGCTGGAAGAACTGCTACTAGAAAAATATGGCAAAGATGAGGGTTATGCCTTAGCCCAAAAATATGCTGGTAGATTTCCCCTGTCCTATGAGGAAGAGGTTACTCCCAAGGTAGCGGTATATGATGTAGAAAATGCTGCAAAACTAAGCTGTGGTGATGGTTTGGAATTAAGTCTATATCATCCACGTAATATTGAAAGCAAAATCTTTAGATTTAAAATTTTCCGTTGTGAAAACACCATTCCACTAAGTGATGTATTACCTATACTTGAAAACATGGGTTTACGTGTAGTCCGTGAGCGTCCATATAAAATTGGACTTGCAAATGGGTCATGTTTTTGGATTCAGGATTTTGATTTGTCCTTAGCTCACGGTGCAGAACTGGAGTTGGGGCTGGTTAAATACAGATTTAAGGAGGCATTTCGGCAAATAGTTAATGGTGTGGTAGACAACGATGCCTTTAATAAATTACTTATTCTTGGTGGTTTAACATCTAGGCAAATAATAATTATTCGTGCCATTAGCAAGTATCTAAAACAAACCAACTTACCATTTTCGCAAGACTATTTAGAAAAGGCACTGATATCACAAGCACATATTTCACGCTGGCTGATTGAACTATTTGGAGTTAAATTTGCAATATCTTTGGATGCACTTTCATCCAAACAACATAAAGACTATCTTAATGAATTTAAAAATAAATTTGCGTTACAACTAAAACATTTGAATATTGACCTAACTGAACACCAGCATAATGCACTGGATGAATATTTTAACAGTACAAAATTCAACCGTAAACGCCAGGAAAAGAAAGTTATTAAAGTTGTTAAAGCCTTGCTGGACTCGGTTAGTTCGCAAGATGAAGATAATATTATTCGTGCTTACACTGAAGTTATTTTAGCAATTTTACGCACCAACTTTTATCAAACCAATGAGGATGGCGAGTTTAAAGCCTATGTTAGTTTCAAACTTGAGTCCGCAAAAGTACCGCAAATGCCCAAACCTATACCATTTAGAGAAATATTTGCTTATTCTCCAAGGTTTGAGGCGATTCATCTGCGCATGGGTGAAGTAGCACGAGGTGGTTTACGTTGGTCGGATAGATATGAGGATTTTCGCACTGAAGTACTGGGTTTGATGAAGGCTCAAAATGTTAAAAATTCAATTATTGTACCGGTTGGTTCAAAAGGCGGTTTTGTAGTTAAACAGATTCCCACAGGTAGTCGTGATGAGGTAATGGCAGAGGTAATTTGTTGTTATCAAAATTTTATTCGCAGCATGTTAGACCTGACTGATAATATTGTAGCTGGTAAAATTATCCATCCAAAAAATGTTATTCGTTATGATAAGGACGACCCATATCTGGTGGTTGCTGCGGACAAGGGTACTGCGACCTTTTCAGATATTGCTAATGGTATTTCCAAGGATTATGGACATTGGCTCGGTGATGCATTTGCCTCAGGAGGCTCAGTTGGTTATGACCATAAAGCTATGGGAATCACCGCAAAAGGTGCTTGGGAGTCAGTCAAAAGGCACTTTAGAGAACTGGGTATCGATTGTCAAAATGAAGACTTTAGTGTCGTTGGTATTGGTGACATGATGGGCGATGTGTTTGGTAATGGCATGTTGTTATCTAAGCACATTTGTCTGAAAGCCGCATTTAATCATATGCATATTTTTCTAGATCCAAATCCTGACTCAGCTAAATCATGGATTGAACGTGACAGGTTGTTTAAATTGCCTCGTTCAAACTGGGAGGACTACAATCAGGATTTGATTTCTAAAGGCGGAGGTGTTTTTTCTAGATTTGATAAATCTATTACCTTATCTACAGAGATAAAAAAATGGCTAGGTATTACGGTTGATGAATTATCGCCACAGGAACTGATTAAAACTTTATTAAAATCACCTGTTGATTTACTTTGGAATGGTGGCATCGGCACCTATGTAAAAGCCAATAGTGAAAGTCATGAAGAAGTAGGGGACAGTGCTAATAATTCCCTTAGAGTTGATGGCAAAGATTTACGTTGTGGGGTAATAGGTGAGGGCGGCAATTTAGGCTGTACTCAGTTAGGCCGGATAGAATATGCTCAGCGTGGTGGTAAAATTAATACTGATTTTATTGATAACTCCGCTGGTGTTGACTGCTCTGATCATGAAGTAAATATTAAAATTTTAGTTCAGTCTATGCTAGATGAGGGCAAGTATGATGCCAAGTCGCGGGTAAAACTACTTGAGTCAATGACTGAAAATGTTAGCAAGCTGGTACTGAGAAACAACTATTCGCAAACCCAAACATTAAGCATGATGGAGTATCATTCCAGACAAAGACTAGGAGCCAAGACACATCTAATTCAAGTTTTGGAGAAAAGAGGTTTACTAGATAGAGAAATTGAGTTTTTACCAACAAACCAACAATTAAAACAACGTCAAGCCGAAGGCAAGGGATTGTCTCGACCAGAGCTATGTGTATTGTTAAGCTATGCAAAATTAGCACTATTTGAAGATTTGCTGGCATCTGATGTATTAGCAGATAAGTGGTTTGTGACAATATTGCGGGAATATTTTCCAGATAAGCTCCAAAAAACTGAAATAAAATATTTATTAGGCCATAGATTGCATCGTGAAATAGTAGCTACAATCCTAACCAGTCAAATCATTGACCGCATGGGAGCTACATTTATGCAAAGAACCTATGAAGATACCGGAGCTAATGTTGGTGCTATTGCACAAGCATATGTGGTTGCAGTTGAGTTATTTGGGGCAGAAGATTTATGGAAAGAAATTGAACAACTAGATTTAGTAATAAAGCCCAAGCATCAGATCGAAGGTGGTTTAATTATCTGGAATCATAGTAGGCAGGCAGTACGCTGGATTTTGAATAAATTTGGGCATAATTTTGATATATCAACAGTAATTAAGCAGCTACAAACAGATATAGCTAAGTTTACTCAATGTATTGGTGAGGTATTACCACAGAAGGATTTAAAGGCATTGAATAAACGCAAAAATTTGCTAGCAGGGTATAATTACCCACAAGATTTAGCAAATAATATTGCCTATATAGAATTTTCCTTCGCCGCTTTAGACGTGGTTGAAATTGCGACTAAGACCAATCAATCGGTAGCACAAGCTGCGGTTGCTTTTTTTGCATTAGGTGAAAAATTAAACCTGCTATGGTTACGTGATATGATAGAAAAACTGGTGGTTATTGGTCCATGGCACGCTCATGCCAGAGGTGTATTAAGAGATGAGCTGTTTGAATACCATAATTCTTTGACTCAAACTGTACTTAATAAATATGCAAGCAATGGCTCCATAGACACAATCACCAACTGGATAAATGATAACAAAGCCAGTGTTAAAGCTATTCGCAGCATGTTACAACAGATACGTAGTGAGAAAATTTCAGACTATGCAACCGTTATGGTAGCAGTTAGAAGCATAAACAATCTGGTTATTGCCAATCAATAGCCCGCATATTTCTACTCTCATTAGGTTTTACGAATATTCTTCACATTGATCTTGAGCAAAGCTAATATCACAATTTTGTAAGGCATCCAGTGCCTCACATTCAGCTGCTTGCTGATAAAGCTCACCCGCTTTGTCATTTGCTTTATCACCATCCAACAACAATAAGCCATTAGCATACTCTATAGCGGTGATTGGTGCATCAGGAGTGAGTTGCATGGATTTTTTAAAATGTTGTATGGCAACTGGTTTCTTGGCACCGTAGGTTAGACCACCTATCATAGCACCAATTTTGTCAATAATTTCAGCATGGTATAATGCCATGGCAGTATGTGCTTCAGCATGGTTTGGCTGTAGTTCCAAAGTGGTTTCCAAATAGTTTTTGATTTTACTGCCAAGACCTTGGCTTAATGCTTTAGTTATAGAGATACGCTGTGAGTATCTGCCCATGATTAAAGCATTAACAAACTGGACATTAGCACAATCTGGTAATGCAACTGCAGATTCTTCACATATATCCATAGTTGCGGATAGCAGTTTTAACACCTCATCCTCATCTTCACATAAATAATCACAATATGCCGCAACAGACTTTGCCAGAACCACTGCACCATGTTCAGCCAGTTCTAGTCCAATTTCAGCAGCACCTTGATAGTCACCATTGTGATAAAGTAACCATGCTTGAGCCTGAGCATTTAATATATTATCATCATAGTTGTCTAAATCAAGAGGATAGCTATATTGGTCGCCAGCATGTAGCTTATCCCAAACCTTGGCTAGTTGCTTTTGAGTATAGTTAAAAGTAAAATCATCGGGCAGTTGTTCCCAGTTTGTAATATTCATAATGTATATTTTTTGTTGATATTTGACATAGTTGCTATTCAACAAGTTTAGGTATTTCAGATATAACTTATACCTTTATTATACAACACGCTGAATAGTTGTGATTATTTTACCAATATTTGGCCATTTGTACAGTATAGTTGTCGGCATATAGTTGTTTAAGCACCAAAAATATTCACCGCAACTAACATGACGATAATAAATATCACCGACATCAAGCTACCAACTCGTAGAAAGTCTTTAACTTTATAACCACCTGGACCCATGATTAACGCACTGACCTGATGGGTAGGTAGAATAAAAGCATTGGATGTTGATAGTGCAACAATTAGTGCATAAAGTGCTGGATTGCCGCCTGTTTCCAAGGCAATATTAATAGCAAGAGGGACTAACAGAACGGTTGCGCCAACATTGGACATAACCAAGCTGAATATAGTTGCCAGTATCGCAATGGCGAGTTGATAGATGTACTGGTTGACATTGCCTAGATGTGCGATTGTTTGTTGTGCTATCCATGCTGCGGTGCCTGTATGCTCCATGGCATAGCCCAATGGAATCAGGCAAGCGAGTAAAAAAACGGTCTTCCAGCTAACTGCCCGATAGGCTTCATCAATATGGATAACTCCAGATATAATCATGCCAATAGCACCAGTGAGCAAAGCTATGGAAAGTTTAAAGTCGGTGAAAATTACCAGCCCTAGTGCCAGAGCAAAGAAGAATAGTGCAAAGGGTACTTTTTGTGGTCTTTCCTGCTGAGTTGGAATATCTCCAACTAAAGCAACATTACGGCTTTTACCCAAGCCAGCCTGATCGCGCCAGCCACCAAAGACTACAAAGGTATCACCCAGACGCAAGGTTACGGTGTGCATATCCTCGCCCTTAAAGACCTCATTGGCTCGTGAAATGGCAACGATGGTTATGCCAAATTCTTTGCGAAAGTGGAAATCACTGAGGCTTTTACCTAAAAATCTGGAACCAGGGACAATAACCGCCTCAGAAAACCCCGAGTTTGATTCACTAAAGGTATGTTTAAAATGTTTGAAGCCATTAACAATAGTTAAGTCATACTTATCTGCAAAGTCTTCTATTTCTTTACCCTCACCTAGTACACCAATACTATCACCTGACCAGAGATAATACTTCCTTGAGGGTGATAGTTTTCTATGTCCTTCAGAGTTTAATGCAAGAATGGTGATACGATCATGCATTATTGTTTCAATTTCGAGTATGGTTTTACCGATTAATGGGCTATTTTTATTTATGATTAATTCTTTTTTAAGATTGTGAATGTCATAAGTTTTTTTAAAGTAAGCATCAGATTTACCACCAGTATTGGCAGCAAGTTTGGCACTTTTCGGTAATAAAAATCGACCAATAAGCAGAAAATATAAAATTCCTGCAATTAGTAAGCTTATCCCAATTGGAGTAACTGAAAATAGGTCAAATGGTTTTAAGGTTTCAGCACCTGGTGGTAATGATCTGTTGGATGTTTCTAGTAGGTCATTAAGTAAAATCAATGGTGACGAACCTACCATGGTAATAGTTCCACCAAGAATAGCACAAAAACCCATGGGCATTAATAACCGGCTCAAGGTAATTTTAGTTTGACTAGAAATACGACTCATAACTGGCAAAAATAAGGCAGTAGCACCAACATTTTGCATAAATCCAGAAATTACCCCAACGGTACTGGAGACTACTGGAATTACAGTTTTTTCAGATTGCCCACCAATTTTAAGAATGAAGCTGGCAACTTTATTCATAATCCCAGTGCGATCTAACCCTGCACCCAATATCATTACTGCAATTATAGATAATACTGCATTGGAGGCAAATCCATCGAATAAATGATTGTCTGGTACTAAACCAGTTAAACCTAAAACAACTAGAATTAAAATGGCAGCAACATCAATACGAATGACTTCAGTAACAAACAATACAATTGTATAAGCTAAAATAGCTAATACCATCATCATCTCATTGTTTAGTTCTAAAGCTGCCATTTCCATATATTTATTTTTTATATTTAGCTTTGGGTTGTAGTAAATTATAAATTAAGTCATAGCTGTCATGCCCCAGATTTATGCCTCGGCGTTCAAACTTGGTAATAGGTCGCCACTTTGGTCTTTGGGTAAAGGCATTGTTTTTTTCGATATTTTGCAACTGCGGGAATTGAGCAAAAACCTGTTGAATGTACAGAGCATATTGTTGCCAGTCAGTAGCAATATGTACTCGTCCTTGAACTTTGAGTTTGGGAATAATTGACTGAACAAAAGCTGGTTGAATTAAGCGTCTTTTATGATGTCTCTTTTTGTGCCAGGGATCGGGAAAATAAATATGCAAAGCATCAATACTATTTGCACCAAAACAGTTGTTCAGTATTTCTACGCCATCAAACTGATATATACGAATATTTGTAATAGCATATTTTTCAATATTCAACAACAAATGCCCAATACCAGGTGCATGTACTTCCATGCCAATAAAGTTTATTGCAGGATACATTTTGGCAATATGAATCAAGGACTCGCCATTGCCAAAACCAATATCCAGATAAACTGGATAATCATTGTTAAACACTCTGGTTTTATCAAATTTTTCCCTCTCATCTAACAAAAACTGGGGCAGTAGTTCTGTCATTGCCCGTTTTTGACCATTGGTTAATTTACCTGCACGTAGCACAAAACTTCGGATTTTATGTTGAGTTGCCCTGAGCATGTTTATAGTTGTGCCAGATTGACTGAAATTGTTTTCATAGACTTGATTTTAACCAGTATGGGTGTATAGTCAAATTGTTTTCCAACATTGTGGCACAACAGATTATTATGAAGCAAAGGTATTAGAGAGTGAAAATCAAGATTGCCACTTACAATATTCATCGGGCAATTGGGCTAGACAGGCGTTTTCGTCCACAACGAATTATTGATATTTTAACTGAAATAGATGCAAACATTGTACTATTACAGGAGGTTGATGACGGAGTTCCACGTTCGCGTGAGCTTGATTTGGCCAAGGAAATATCGCAAGCCTGTGGTTATAAATATTATGCAATGGGACATAATGTTAGTCTAAAAAAAGGCAGCTACGGCAATGCCACACTCAGTAAATTTCCAATAACCATCGAAAGAAATATTGATTTAACTATAAATAACAAAAAATCCCGAGGCTGCCAGCATACTACCTTGAGTATTCAGAAAAAAACTAAAAAAGTTGTTTTAGATGTGTTTAATCTGCATCTTGGCTTGTCTGCCAGAGAAAGGCAAAAACAGGCAGGTTTGTTGTTCCATTCAGCTGAATATCAACAATTGAAATCAAAAAACCCATGTATTATTGCCGGTGATTTTAATGACTGGCGTTCTTTGTTACGTGCCTTATTTATTGAGGGTTTGGGATTTAGCTGTGCCACCGATACAAAAGATGCAATTGCAATTAAAACCTTCCCGTCCTTTGCCCCTAGAGGTGGATTGGATAAAGTTTATTACAAAGGCAGATTAAAGCTATCAAAAGCTTATCGCTACAGAAAAAAAATTGCCAAAATTGCTAGTGACCACCTACCTATTGTGGCAGAGTTTGAGCTGTAGTCCACAAATACCAAAAAATCTTTAGCTTGCATATTTCATAGAAATACAGAATTTTAGAAAACCTGCCTCAAACCAGATTTTTTCTCGTTACCATATTTCTTTTGTTTTCTTTACATTTTTGTTTTATTGTATACACTAGTGCTTGACCGAGAAAGAGTATTCTACTGCGGAAAAGCTGGATTTTGCCAAAATTCCTCCTTATTTTCGTCAAATAGCCAGCTATTCTCCTCAAATAATGAGAAATTTTGCTCAAAACCAGACTTTCCCTCGCTACGAATACTTTCTCGGTCAAGCACTAAATATATAAACCATGTTGATGAGGATACCTATAGTGATGTTATTGAAAGATTGATACCGTTTATTACTGGTAATTCTTATAAAACCCAAATCTTGACATAGAAAATACGATGCTAGCCCGCATATTTCATAGGAATGCAGAATTTTAGGATACAACAGTGAGTCAGTTTGTTCTATTCACCGAGAAACCTAGTTATTCTTACGTTTGCAGGTGAATCGGGCAAAATGGTCGCTATTTTCAGATGAGCTTGTGGTATTATTTGCATTAGCAACACCATAGGGAACATGACCAGAGGTCAGGCGATTATTGCTGGCAGATTGTATATAAATAAGCTGATCGTCAAAAAATATATCGGCTTTGAATGCTTTGAGAAACTCAGCTTTATCTAGTCCGCCTACAAATAATGCTTCATCAATCCGAATACCCCACTCTCTTAGAGTCAAGATAACACGCTTGTGAGATGGTGCAGAACGTGCAGTTACCAAAGCTGTGCGGATGGGAGTTTCATCTACCTTAAATAGTGACTGAAGATTATGCAATGCTAGTAAAAATGGTTTAAAAGGTCCTCCAGTAAGCGGTATTCCAGCTTTTTTTTGCTCATTATCTTTAAATGCTGCCAGCCCCTCTTGTTTGTAAATCTTTTCAGAGTCATCAGAAAATAATACTGCATCTCCATCAAAGGCTATTCTTACTTGGTTATTATCGCCTGAGGTTAAATTTTTCTCAAGATTTCTAGTTAGCAAGTGAGCCGAGGCATAACCAGCCTTTAATGCCAGCTCTACATCTTGGTTATGTGCAGATAAAAATAAATGAGCACCAAATGCCTTAAGATAAGCGTATGGAGATTTGCCATTAGAAAAGGCAGCTCGTTGAATATTTAAATTATAATGCTGAATGGAGTTAAAAATTCGTAATCCTGTATCTCCATTATTGCGAGAAACCAAAATCACCTCTACCAGTGGCAGGTTTGTTTCTGGGTGTTTAATTGCCAAGAGCTTTTTCACTAAAGAAAATGCAATCCCCGAGTTGAGAACTTCTGTTTCATGTGCCAATTGATGCTTTCGATACTCATCTACACCATCTTTAAGATAAATATCATGCTCATAACTTAAATCAAATAGTGTGCGTGAGGAAACGGCTATGACTAGAACCGGGTCATGTGCGTTACTTACCTGTGCAGATGCTGGCTGTTTAGATGATGAACTGTTCATTGATTATCCTGTCTTCCAAATTGTGCTCTGGATCAAATAGCAATTGTAAAGAAACAGACTTGTCCTCAAATACCTCTACGCAATCCACATCCCTGACCTCAAAATTATCTGCAGTTGCACTGACTGGTCGTTTTTTGCAATCCTGTACCATAAATTTTATGTATGCATCTGCAGGAATAATAGCACCTTTCCACCTACGGGGTCGAAATGGACTAATCGGGGTTAAGGCTAAAATATCAGAGCCCAAAGGTAAAACCGGACCATGTGCTGACA
>UOEW01000157.1_pt1 | contig 13950 bp, 11 predicted proteins | sample 1988701 | NCBI WGS metagenome assembly UOEW01 (sample SAMEA4712195, study PRJEB27164) | hydrothermal vent metagenome | biome: marine basaltic hydrothermal vent biome; feature: marine hydrothermal vent; material: mineral | place: Pacific Ocean | collected 2011-06-14/2011-07-23 | depth 1719 m | reverse complement strand
CAGAATATAAATCAAACCTGCATTAATATCTGCCAGAACCAGCCCATCGCTAAATGGAACCACTGCCCAGGCGGCAAATGCTGTAGCCAAAGTAATCACCGGTGCCATTAAGAATAAAAACTTATTGGCATTGGCAGGAAAAATAATCTCTTTCAGTAATAATTTAACCGTGTCGGCAAATGGCTGAGCTAAACCCCAAAGTTTAAACCCAAAGACACCCACCCTGTTTGGACCCATGCGACCTTGCATAAATCCAATAACTCGTCGTTCTGCATAAGTTAAATAGGCAACCACGATAATTAATGGCAATACAATCGCAACAATCTTGATTAGAGTCCAGATGACCAACCATATTTGATCCAGTATCATATGCTATCTCCCACAGTTAAAGTGACATTCAGTGCATCAGACCTTAAACCTACACATTTTCCTACATTGACTGAGCCTAGAGGAATATCATCATCAATATTGACAAATAAAGCAACATGTTGAGAACTCTTGGCTTGAGAACTATTCACAAAATTCTGATTTAAAATAACCTGCATGGCATTTTCCAGACCTAACTTTTTGGCATCAATTGAGTTAATATTAAGATTATCAGTACTAGCATGTACGGTATCTTGCAAGGGCTGTGAGCGTCGGGTTAGCATATCAACATCATAGATTGCGGTTTCATTAAACAAAATTAAATCATCGCAGTTAATTTCATTTATCTCACACTCTATATTTCCAGGGGCAGAGTGTATCTTTAGCTTGTTGACTTCAGCGGTTATTTCGTCAATACTGTCATAGGTAAAGCCATCAACATTGAGCATATTGCCCAATACTCGTAACACTCGCCAGCCTGGTTTTGTCTCACCTGGCAGTTTAGCAGCTGGTGAAAATGATTGGTTTTGGATAAAGTTATTGAAACAAGAACCTGCAACTTCACTCATCAGACCAATTGGTAAGATTACATCTGCAACCTGTTGCATATTTTGATCGGCAAAACTGCTGATTAAAATAACTGAATCAGTATTTTCATCCAGTTTGGTGTGGGCTAAAAAGGCATTGTCAAAATCATCATTTTCCGCCTGATAAATCACAAATGATTTAGCCTCACTATGTAGTATTGTAGCGACATCATTTTGAGCACTCATGCCACAAATTTCGGCACCAACTGCATTTGCTCCAGTTGCCATCTCATAAACTTTACCGTTTGTATGGCTTGACAACCAAGCAGTTAGAGCTTTAATCAAACCAGCTTGTGGGTGGCTATTGGCAATTTGACCAATAATAAATAAGGTACTATTGTCCTTATCAAGTATCTGTTTGGCTAGATTATTGAGGTTTTCATCGGTCGCTTGTGTTGCAATCCAATTGCCTAAATCTCCAGATAATTTTTGTTTACTTAACTCAGCGACACAGTGTGCCAGTGAGCCTAAACCTTTTACCCAGTCAACCTGATTTGCTATATAGTTATGCAATGTATTGAAGTTAAAATTGTATGCTTTAGGGTTAAATACTGATATTTTAGTCTGGTTTTTCAGCCATGCCTGTCTAATTCTATGTGCAAGTATTGGCTGTTCGTGACTAACATTGGAGCCAAGCAAAATAATTTGGTTTTGCCCAATAATATTATCCAACTCAATATCAACTCTTGGCAACCGGTGAGCTTGAGAAAAATCAGTCTGCGACAATCTATAGTCGATATTATCACAGCCTAGAGCTTTAAACAGCTTGTGCAATAAAAAGTACTCTTCATTAGTTGTTTGGGAACCAGCAAGCACCGCAGTATTACTGGCATCATGTGCCTGTAACTTGCGAACTGCAAAGTCCATCGCCGTTGCCCAATCGGTATCTTGCCATTGACCATTTTCCTTAATCATTGGTCTGCTGATACGATCTGCACTATATTGCCCTAAAACCCCATACCTATCACGGTCACTCAGCCAGGCTTCATTTAAAGACTCATTATCTTTTGGTACGGTTCTTAGTATTTGACCAGCTCGTGTGTGGTAATAAAGGTTGGAACCTATAGCATCGTGCATAGACACTCCTGCTACTGCCATCAGCTCCCATGCTCTGGCTTTAAACTTAAAGGGCTTGTTGGTTAATGCCCCAACTGGACACAGATCAATAACATTAGCTGACATAACTGCATCAATTGAGCGTCCAACTGCTGTACCAATTTGGGTACGATCTCCTCGACCTATGCCACCTAATTCATCAGTTCCAGTGATTTCATCTAAAAATCTAACACAGCGAGTACATAGAATACAGCGGGTCATATCTGTGGCAATTAATGAACCAATATCTTCATCTATAGCAACTCTTTTTTCATCTACATAGCGTGAAATTCCACGCCCATAACCCATAGAAATATCTTGCAGCTCACACTCACCACCCTGATCACAAATTGGGCAATCCAGTGGATGATTAATTAGCAAAAACTCCATGACATTACGTTGTGCATCTATAGCTCGCTTGGACTTTGTGTACACTTTCATACCAGCGGCAACTGGTGTTGCACATGCTGGCAATGGTTTTGGCACTTTCTCAACATCAACCATGCACATTCTGCAATTGGCAGATATTGACAGTTTTTTATGATAACAAAAGCGTGGAATAGCGATACCGTTATTATCAGCGGCCTCTATCACCATTGAGCCTTTTGGTACCAGCATTGACTTATCATCAATTTCAATCTGTACCATGTGATCTGGTATAGTGTTAGTATTATCAGTCATTATGCAGCTGTCTCCACCATTGAGCGTTTATGTTCAACATAATATTCAAACTCTTGCCAATATTTATCTAGTAATCCCTGCACAGGCCAGGCAGCGGCTTCACCAAAGGCACAAATTGTATGCCCTTCTATTTGATCAGCAGCGGTTTTTAACATTTGGACATCTTCCATTGTTGCCTTACCATCAAGAATTCGGGTTAAGACCCGATACATCCAGCCTGTTCCCTCACGACATGGGGTACATTGACCACATGATTCCATATAGTAAAAGCGTGCTAGCCGGTGACAGACCTTAACCATACAGGTGCTATCGTCCATAACAATCACCGCACCTGAACCAAGTCCAGAGCCTGCCTGTCCAATTGAGTCATAATCCATGGTTAGACTCATCATAGTATCAGCTGGAAGAACTTTCATGGAAGAACCACCAGGAATAACTGCTTTTAATGTACGCCCTGGACGCATTCCGCCTGCCATTTCCAGTAAATCTTTAAATGGTGTACCTAGTGGAATTTCAAAATTACCTGGTTTGGCAACATGCCCTGAAACTGAAAAGCATTTCAGCCCACCATTATTTGGTATGCCCAGTTCTAAAAACCACTTTGCACCTTTGGTCATAATTAATGGCACTGAGGCAAATGATTCGGTATTATTAATTGTAGTTGGTTTGCCATATATGCCAAAATTTGCTGGGAATGGCGGCTTGTATCTTGGTTGACCTTTTTTGCCTTCTAGCGACTCCATCAATGCGGTTTCCTCACCACAGATATATGCCCCTGCTCCAATCACGCCATAACAGTCAAAGTCAACACCTGAGTCTGCAATATTTTTGCCTAGTAATCCTGCCTTATAGGCATCTTTTAGTGCCTGTTCAAATGCTTCAAATGGCTCATGATGAAATTCACCCCGTAAATAATTATAGCCCACTGTTGCACCCATAGCATAGGCACCGATTGCCATGCCTTCAATTACTGCATGTGGGTTATAACGTAAAATATCTCGATCATGACAGGTACCTGGTTCTGACTCATCTGAGTTACATAGCACATACTTTTGTCCAGGAGCATTTTTTGGCATAAAGCTCCACTTTAAACCCGTTGGAAAACCAGCTCCACCACGTCCACGCAGTACTGAGGCTTTTACTATATTAATTATTTCATCTTGATCAGTTTTTTGTACTACTATTTTTTTCCATGCCTGATAACCACCACGCTCGATATAATTTTTTAAACTTGGGTCTTTGCTGGGATTTAAGCTAACATTGACACTCATTGTGCTTGCTCCTCAAGTTTACTTAGTAGTTTATCAACTTTCTCCTTGGTTAGATTCTCATGGTAGTGACCATCTATCAGTAACACTGGTGCTCCAACACAGGCTGCTACACACTCTTCTTCCTGAACCAGAGTAATGCGACCGTCTTTGGTAGTTTCACCTAGTTTGATACCCAACTTTTGTTCAGCATGAGCAACTATTGCCTCAGCTCCATTCAGCATGCAGGAAATATTAGTACAAATTGCAACCTTATGTTTACCACATGGTTCGGTAAAGAACATGCTGTAAAAGCTAGCTGCTTCATAAGCCCAAATCGCAGGGATTTCCAAATATTGAGCAACTGCCTGCATAATTTCTTCACTTAACCAACCTTCATTTTGCTCTTGGGCTGCATGTAAGGAACCAATTAGAGCAGAACGCCTTTGATCTATTGGATATTTGGCAAGCCAGTTATCCATGATTGCTTTTGTCTTGGTGCTCAATAACTCGTTGGCTAGAGTTTTATCATTATCTTGTGGATTTACTTGATACATTATCTATCAATCTCCCCGAATACTATATCCATTGTACCGATTACCGATACAACATCTGCTAACATTGAGCCCTTTACCATTTCATTCATAGCGGCAATATGGGCAAAACCAGGGGCTCTTATTTTCATTCTAAATGGTTTGTTAGAATCATCTGCTACCAGATAAACTCCAAACTCACCTTTGGGTGCTTCAACTGCGGCATATACCTCACCTTTTGGTACGCTATAGCCTTCGGTAAACAACTTAAAGTGATGAATCAATGACTCCATATCATTTTTCATCGCCTCTCGGTTTGGCGGTACAACCTTATAATCATCAAGCATTACTGGCCCCGGGTTTTCCTTTAGCCATTTAACACATTGTTTAATAATACGGTTAGATTGAATCATCTCCTCCATGCGGATAAGATAGCGATCATAACAGTCACCATTAACGCCAATGGGAACATCAAACTCAACTTTATCATAGGCTGCATAAGTCTGTTTTTTACGTAAATCCCATGCAATACCTGAGCCACGTAACATCGGTCCAGTAAAGCCAAGTTGCAACGCTCGCTCAGGGCTAACTACGCCAATTCCTACGGTTCTTTGTTTCCAGATACGGTTGTCTGTTAACAAGGTATTATATTCTGCTACTCGGGCTGGAAAATAATCAGTGAAATGTTCAATAAAGTCTAATAGTGAGCCTTCACGCCAGGAATTGAGCTGTTTTAGTGCCTTGCCTTTTGTCCACTTGCTTTCAGCATGTTTAGGCATGTAATCTGGCAAATCTCGATAAACACCACCTGGACGATAATAAGTTGCGTGCATTCTTGCACCTGAAACTGCTTCATAACAGTCCATCAAATATTCACGTTCACGAAAAGCATACAGAAATAATGTCATTGCTCCCAAATCCAGACCATGAGTACCAATCCACATCAGGTGATTCAATATACGGGTAATTTCATCAAACATAGTGCGAATATACTGTGCTCGTATTGGTGCTTCAATATTGAGTAATTTTTCAATAGCTTTTACATATCCATGTTCATTACACATCATAGATACATAGTCTAATCTATCCATATAGCCAATGTTTTGATTAAATGGTTTACTTTCTGCCAGTTTTTCTGTGCCTCGATGCAATAGCCCAACATGTGGGTCGGCATGTACAATCACCTCGCCATCCATCTCTAAAATCAACCGTAACACCCCATGTGCTGCTGGATGTTGAGGACCGAAGTTAATCGTATAGTTTTTTATTTCAGACATTAACTATCCTCCTCTAGTTGCTCTTGATTTTCTGCATATCTTGCATCGGTTCGAATAGTTTTGGGAATGGTAACTCTTGGTTCAATACTAACTGGTTCATAAACCACCCTGCCCTTTTCTTCATCATAGCGTACTTCGATATTGCCAATCAATGGAAAATCTTTTCTAAACGGGTGTCCAATAAATCCATAATCAGTTAAAATTCTACGTAAATCAGGATGGCCTACAAAAATAATTCCGTATAAATCAAACGCTTCACGCTCAAACCAGTCAGCTACCGACCAAATTTTAATTACTGAGGGTACAGCCAATACACCAGTATCAGGTGCAAAACACTTAAGTCTGATACGCATATTGTGTTCAATTGATAATAAATGTATCACTACGGCGAAACGCTTATCGATTAGTTCTGTTTCACGTTCCTCCCATGAAAATCTGCCAGGTCCTTTTTTATTGATACCTCGACTAAATCCAGTACTGGTGACATCATCGGTCTGCCATTCGGATTCACCAAAGCTTAAATAGTCAATTCCGCATAAATCTATTAACTGTGAAAACGCAAACTGAGCATCATCCCGTAACTGCAAACAGACCTGTTGCCAGTTTTCAGGGCTAACCTCGCAACTAAGTTCACCATGCTGGATAACAATTGAGGTAACTAAATCACCAAAATGCGATTTTAGTTTTTTTTCTAAACTAACTTTTGTATTATTCATATGGGTTATCTAGCGATAGTATTGGTTCTTTTAATCTTTTTTTGTAGCTGCAACAAACCATAGATTAGAGCTTCAGCCGTTGGCGGGCAACCAGGCACATATACATCAACTGGTACAACTCGGTCACAGCCTCGTACTACCGCGTATGAATAGTGATAGTAGCCACCACCATTAGCACACGAGCCCATGGAAACAACATACTTTGGATCTGCCATCTGGTCATATACTTTTCTTAGAGCTGATGCCATTTTATTTACTAGTGTTCCTGCAACAATCATTACATCTGACTGTCTTGGGGACGGTCTGAAGATTATTCCAAATCTGTCCAAATCATATCTGGCTCCTCCAGCCTGCATCATCTCAACTGCGCAACACGCCAGCCCAAAGGTCATAGGCCACATGGAACCAGTTCTTGCCCAGCCGATTACATCATCTAGTCTTGCAGTAAAAAATCCTTTATTGTCAAATCCAGCATCAACTATTGGATGGGTGATATTGTCAACTATACCCAGCTCCAGTTTTTCAAATTTATTGGTTTCAATTACTCCCATTCCAGTCCTCCCTTTTTCCACTCATAAATAAATCCAATTACCAGAATAAATAGAAATAAAAACATGGATATTAAACCAAATCCGCCTAACTCGTCGAGAACTACAGCCCAGGGGAACATAAAGGCAATTTCCAAATCAAAAATAATAAACAAAATGGCAACCAAATAAAAACGTACATCAAATTTCATATGAGCATCATCAAATGCCTCAAATCCACATTCATACGCCGATTCTTTCTCTGTATTAGGATTTCGGGGACCCAGAATAAAGCCCACTGACAATAAAACTAAGGCAAGCCCAACGGCAACGCCTATAAACATTAGTACTGGAAAATATTCAGCCAGCATAAATCACCCCTTTAATAATTTATATGTGCGAGGTTATATACCTCATATTTGTATTGGTGCCGACGGCCGGAGTCGAACCGGCACAGCTAAAAGCCACTACCCCCTCAAGGTAGCGTGTCTACCAGTTTCACCACGTCGGCAATATAACATCTTACTATTTTTTTATAATTGACCTTAATCAAGAAACAACATGATAACAGTCAAAATAACTTTTAGCCGTTAGTCGCTGAGTCTTTTATCTCTTTTATTTTATCATCTGCATCAGACTGAATTTCTTCGACTGCATTTTCAGCATCTGATTTGATATCCTCAGCCTGTTCGGTAGTTGTGTTTAACACATCTTTTGCCACATCTTTCAGTGCCGAATCATCAACCTTAGGAACATCTACATCAATTGATTGCGCATCTGTAGACTCAGCATCTGTCTTGATGTCGAGATTAGGAATATCATCTTCATCAGTGGTACCAATTGGAGTTATTTCTGGCACATCAGAATCTGAAGTATCCAGCGTTCCAACCACCCCTAAATCTATCTCACCAGTATCAGCTACGGTGAACTGCTTGCTAGCTTCAACTGCCATAAACATACTGATAGCAAAAAACAAAAATGCTAACATCATGGTAGTTTTGGTTAGAAAATTACCTGAGCCCTTAGCTCCAAATACGGTTGATGAGGCACCTGAGCCAAAAGCTGCACCAGCTGTTGCTCCTGTGCCTTTTTGAACCAGAATAAAGGCAATCATTGCCACTACAAGTAACACGAAAAATATTAATAATAAATTAACTGACATATTGTTTAAAACTCATTTTTGGGATAAAAACCTATTGATTTTCTAGGATAACTCATCCGCTTGTTGACATATAGCAAGAAAATCTTTGCTGGTTAAAGAGGCTCCGCCTACCAAACCACCATCAATATCTTGCCTAGAAAATAATTCTTTGGCATTATTGCCATTTACACTGCCACCGTAAAGGATTGGCACAAGGGGCGCTATTGTAGCACTTCTTAATGACAAAAGAGAACGAATAAATGCGTGAATCTCCTGTGCCTGTTCTGGACTGGCAGTTTTACCCGTACCTATTGCCCAAATTGGTTCGTAAGCAATAATTGCATCGGCAAAAGCATCGATTCCAACTAAATCAATAACAGCATTAATCTGCCTGGCAATTATTTGTTCGGTGCTACCTGCTTCACGCTGTGTGAGTGTTTCTCCACAGCACAAAATTGGTCGCAAATCATGTTTTAAAGCAGCCTTAAACTTTTTTGCCACAACTTCATTGCATTCATTATAATAGCTGCGTCGCTCTGAATGACCAACCAAAACCATTTGGCAACCCATATCTTTCAGCATCTCGCCGGAAATTTCACCAGTATAGGCACCACAATCATGCTCACTGAGAGTCTGACCACCAAAGATAATTACATCACCTGCTACATTTGCAGCCTGTGGAATATATCCAAATGGCGGGAAAATAGCAACATCAAATTTTTTATTGGCAGGTAGTCCATTTATAATTTCCGCAATCAAAGTCCTAGTCATGGCTAAAGAACCATGCAATTTCCAATTTCCTGCAACCAATAATCTTCTAGTCATTATCTACCACTTTCAATTAAGCGTGCACATTATAGTATAATCTTATTGCTACTTGTATGAAAACTTGTAATTAGAGTTATATTTTAATCCTTTATTCCTGAAGAAACCCCTGAACAATGATTGTTTTTGCTATATAGGGATTAGGGCAATGGGTTTTTATTCTCGGATAGACTCCTAATACTTGACCATTAGATATTCGTGCTTACAATTAACACATCTCTAAATCAAGATATAAAGATGAATATTGCTCAAGTGTTTAAAATATTAGCTGATGAGACGCGATTAAGACTACTGCTTTTACTTAAAGAACACGAACTTACTGTTGCCGAACTGTCTGCCACTTTGCAGTTGGCACAGCCTAGGGTTTCCACTCATTTGGCAAAACTAAAGGAACAGCGTTTTGTACTGGCTAGAAAAGATGGGGTATCCACATATTATCGGTTAAATAACTCTGTTATAACCGAACAATACAAAACTATCTGGAGTACATTAATCCAAGCGGGAGAAAGTGACTCTTTGGTTATACAAGATAAAAAAAGATTAAAACTAGTTTTATCTGAACGTGCAAAAAATAAAAACTGGGTAGATTCCGTTGCTGGTGATATGGAGCGACAATACTCACCTGGCCGTAGTTGGGAGGCAACTACCAGAGCATTAAGCTATTTACTGGAGCTTGGTGATGTACTTGACATCGGCTCTGGCGATGGTGTTCTGGCTGAATTATTGCATCACAAAGCTACAACCTATACTTGTATCGATAGTAGCAAATTAGTTATTAATGCTGCTAAAAAACGCCTGAAACATGCTGATAATATTTTTTATAAAGTAACCGATATGCATTCACTTGCTTTGGCTGATAGTATATTTGATACGATATTTTTATTGCATGCTCTAACTTATTCCAGCCAGCCAGATATTGCAATACATCAGGCAAGTAAATATCTTAAACCAGGTGGTAAGTTATTAATCTCAACTTTAAACAAACATTCCCATACGGATATTGTAAAAGATTTTGGGCATGTGAATAATGGTTTTACTCCGATGGAATTAAAAAAATTAGTAAAAGATGCAGGCCTTACCAATATCAAGGTTAGAGTTACCTCAAAAGAAAGTCGCAAACCACATTTTGCAGTTATAACTCTAGAGGCAGTAAAACCATAGAAGTGTTACCCATACAAAACATGAATATTAAACAACAACTAATCCAATTATTAACGCAAAGAATCCTGCTGCTAGATTCTGCCATGGGCACCATGATTCAGGCACATAAATTTACTGAAAGTGACTTTCGTAATGATATGTTTCAAACCCATGAGATGCCATTAAAAGGCAATAATGACTTGTTGTCTTTGACCCAAAGTGATGCGATTTTAAATATCCATCGCCAAAACCTGCAGGCAGGTTCGGATTTACTGGAAACAAATACATTTAATGCTACTAAAATTGCTCAGGCTGATTATGGCATGGAGGCAATGAACTATCAGATAAACTATCAGTCTGCCAAATTGGCAAAACAGGCCTGTAATGAATACTCAACTGCTAACAAGCCCCGTTTTGTAGTTGGAGTATTGGGTCCAACCAATCGAACTGCATCTATTTCACCAGATATTAATCGCCCTGGCTTTAGAAATATAAGTTTTCAAGAACTGGTTGATAATTATACTGAATCAGCTGGTGCCTTATTAGATGGTGGTGCTGATATTTTGATGGTAGAAACCGTCTTTGATACACTCAATTGTAAAGCTGCCCTATTCGCTCTTAGTGAAATTTTGGAACAAAGAGATAGCGAGATTCCAGTCATGATTTCTGGTACTATTGTTGATGCCAGTGGGCGTACGTTATCTGGTCAGACAAATGAGGCGTTTTATAATTCTGTGCGGCATATTAGACCATTATCAATTGGTCTAAACTGTGCACTGGGTGCAGATGAATTACGTCCTTATATACAAGAGTTATCTAATATTTGCGAATGTTTCCTTAGCGTTCATCCTAATGCTGGTTTACCCAATGAGTTAGGAGAGTATGATGAAACTCCACAGGAAATGGCAGAAATTTTGGCAGATATGGCAGATGCGGGACAACTAAATATTGTTGGTGGCTGTTGCGGAACGACACCTGAGCATATTGCCGTAATCAGCAAGACTATGGCTGATAAAATCCCACGTAAAATTCCAACAATCAAACCAGTAACACGCTTAGCTGGTTTAGAAGCATTTAATCTAACCAGTAATTCAAATTTTATTAATATAGGTGAACGAACCAATGTTACTGGCTCGCTTAAATTTAAAAGATTAATCAAGGAGGCAAATTATGAGGCTGCGGTGCAGGTAGCGATTGATCAGGTTAAAAATGGTGCTCAGATTATTGACATTAATATGGATGAGGGCTTGATTGATTCCAAACAGGTAATGATAGAGTTCTTAAATATTATTGCTACCGAGCCTGATGTGGCTAAAGTGCCGATAATGATAGACTCATCCAAATGGGATATTTTGGAAGCTGGCTTACGCCATATTCAGGGCAAGGGCGTAGTCAACTCCATTTCTCTCAAGGAGGGTGAGGCAAATTTCATCAAGCAGGCAAAGACCATTCAAAAATATGGAGCAGCGGTCATTGTCATGGCATTTGATGAGGTCGGACAAGCCGATACTGAGGCTCGCAAAATTGAAATATGCCGTCGCAGTTATAATATTCTGGTTAATCAGGCAGGATTTTTAGCAGAAGACATTATCTTTGATCCCAATATTTTTGCCATTGGTACGGGATTAATCGAGCATAGTAAATATGGTATTGATTTTATTAATGCAACTAGTGCGATTAAACAGGCAATGCCTCTTTGTCATATTTCTGGTGGTGTTTCCAATATTTCTTTTGCATTTCGTGGCAATAACCCACTACGAGAAGCTATTCACTCAGTTTTTTTATACCATGCCATAAAGGCAGGTATGGATATGGGCATTGTTAATCCTGGCATGTTGACATTGTACGATGATATTGAGCCACAGGTACGTGAACGTATTGAGGATCTGTTATTTAATCATAGGGCAGATGCTACTGAAAGACTGATGGAAATCGCTGCTGGTATTGAGGGCAAAAAGCAACAAGAAACTGATAACAAATGGCGTAAACTACCTATTGAAGAACGACTGTCTTATGCACTTGTGCATGGTATTACTGAATTTATTGATCAGGATACTGAAGCTGCCTACCTTAATTTAAACAACCCGCTTGCGGTAATTGAAGGCCCACTTATGAATGCTATGAATACCGTGGGAGACTTGTTTGGTGATGGCAAAATGTTTTTGCCACAAGTGGTCAAATCAGCTAGAGTAATGAAAAAATCGGTGGCATGGCTTTTGCCATTAATTGAGGCACAAAAAGGTAGCAAGAAAGATAATGGCACGATTATTATGGCAACAGTTAAGGGCGATGTACATGATATTGGCAAAAATATAGTAGGCGTGGTGCTTGGCTGCAATAACTATAATATTATTGATTTGGGCGTTATGATTCCTGCCGATCAAATAATCAAGGCTGCCATCAAACACAATGCTGATGTTATTGGCTTAAGTGGCTTAATCACACCATCACTAGATGAAATGTGTGATGTAGCGGCTCAAATGCAGACTCATAACATGAGTATTCCCCTGTTAATTGGTGGTGCTACTACTTCTAGGACACACACTGCATTAAAAATTGAACCAAATTATAACAGCGATACTATCTGGGTCAAAGATGCTTCTCGTGCAGTTGGCGTAGTTCAAAATTTAATTGGTTCCAAAGAATTAAAGCAACCTTTTGTGGACAAAATCAAACAGGAGTATGCACAGATTCGTCAACGCAGGCTAAAGCGTTCATCAAAAAAAATCACCGTCTCATTATCCCAGGCACGCAATAATAAATTGCAGGTAGACTGGCAACAGTCGCCACCGATGGCAACAAAGTACACTGGTATAAAAATATTTCACGATTATCCTTTGGAGAAGCTAGTCGCAACAATTGACTGGACACCATTCTTTCAGACATGGGAGTTACACGGCAAATTTCCTACTATACTTACCGATACAGTGGTAGGGCAAAGTGCATCTGAGTTATATCTGGATGCTAAAAATATGCTGGCAAAGATTGTCGCTGAAAAATGGCTTACTGCTAAAGCTATCTTTGGTATATTTCCAGCTCATGTCACAGGTGATGATATTGAGCTTATTCACAATAACAAGGCATATAAACTCAACAATTTACGTCAACAAAAACAAAAAGCTGGCAACAATTTATGTCTAAGTGACTTTATTGCACCAAAAGAAACTAATCTTGCTGATCATCTTGGTGCATTTGCAGTGACCACTGGTATTGGTATAGAAGCCAAACTGGCTGAATTTGCAGATAATCACGATGACTATAGCTCAATTATGCTAAAAGCATTAGCCGACAGACTGGCAGAGGCTTTTGCTGAGCACCTGCACAAACTTGTACGCACCCAATATTGGGGATATGCCCGAGATGAAAACCTCAATAATACTGCCCTCATCCAGGAAAAATATCAGGGTATTCGACCAGCACCTGGCTATCCAGCCTGTCCTGATCATAGTCAAAAGGAATTACTGTTCAAACTGCTTGAGGTAGAAAGCAAAATCGGCATTACGCTAACTGATAGTTATGCGATGTATCCTGCCTCATCAGTTAGCGGTTTTTATTATTCTCATCCACAATCACAGTATTTTGTATTGGGCAAGATTGGTGAGGATCAATTACAAGATTATGCCACGAGAAAAGGTATAGAGGTTGAACAGGCAAGAAAAATTTTAGCGCCTAATTTATCCAATTGATTCATATCAATTATAATTATCCATCCAATTTGATAGAATGCTTTTTGCTTCATTGTTTTTGAAAATATTATGAAAAAATTTGATATTGCTATTGTTGGTGCTGGTCCTGCGGGACTTAGCTTTGCCAAT
>UOEW01000127.1_pt1 | contig 13969 bp, 14 predicted proteins | sample 1988701 | NCBI WGS metagenome assembly UOEW01 (sample SAMEA4712195, study PRJEB27164) | hydrothermal vent metagenome | biome: marine basaltic hydrothermal vent biome; feature: marine hydrothermal vent; material: mineral | place: Pacific Ocean | collected 2011-06-14/2011-07-23 | depth 1719 m | reverse complement strand
TAGTTAGTGCTTGACCGAGAAAGTATTCGTAGCGAGGGAAAGTCTGGTTTTGAGCAAAATTTCTCATTATTTGAGGAGAATAGCTGGCTATTTGACGAAAATAAGGAGGAATTTTGGCAAAATCCAGCTTTTCCGCAGTAGAATACTCTTTCTCGGTCAGGCACTAGTTACAGCTCTATGAAATATGTGGGCTAACTATTTCTCATCACAGACAAATGGCAATGTTAGCGGGTTGGTCAATTTTGTTATAGTATATTGACCGCTTCCAAATATATCTGAAAAGTAACTAACTACTCCAGTGCCAGTACAATTTAATTCAAACTGAAGTTCTCCCCAAGGCACTCTATTAACATTATTGGGATTAAAATCTTCACCAAAAATACCTCCATCGGTTATTATGACATTATTAAAATCAAGGGTGATATTGTTACCTTCTGCATTTATAACTCCAGAGGAGCCCAGTAACCACATATGGTTGCCTGCTAGGTCATAGGTGTAAAATAGCAATATTGCTCGATTGTCTTCCAATATTTCAATAATATAACCTTCGCCACTACGATTTGGATCATACCATGAGCCTGTAATTAGCCCAACAGGTTCGGGAAATACGACTGGTAAATCCAATATACGAATGTCATTAATTGCACCTTTGACATAACTTAGCTGATGCAGATTGGTTCTGAGCTTTTTTCCATTCACATCTGTATAGAGTACTTTTGCGGTTCTTGCAACGTCATGACTGCCAACTGCAGGTATAATCGCCTCTCCACCATTAAAGATAATTTCTAAAGAACCGAAACTTGTATGATAGATATTTTCAGGGTTAAAGTCTTCACCAAATGTGCCACCATGCGTTTCGGTGAGATTATTAATTGTAATTTTATTTGCCGAATACTGACCAACTCCAGAATACCACTTTTGGTTGCCATCAGCATCATAAGTAAACCATTGTAGCCATACGCCTGTCGCACCTAGCAATTCATAAGAAAAACCTTCGCCACTTCTGCTAGGGTCATAGTACAAACCTGTAGGCTGAATCATTGGTGCAAAAGAGTAAATACTAGTATCGCTTACAACTACTGAGTAACTGCTGTCAACTCCACCAATAATTGATGCTTGATCATTGCTATCTTCGTAATTTTGCCATTGACCATTTGCCCAGGTGACAACTGTTTGCGGGTCGGAATCTAGTCTTTGCCCTACCATATCTGCCACATCAATTGACCAGTTTATGCTGGTATTTTCAGTATCAACATCATCGGGGACAATAAAATCTACTGAGTATGTATCATCCTTATAAAATTTATAAGAAAATACATCAGTAGTTTGTTGGTTAATCCAGCCCTCATTGGACAGATTTAGATTAATTGAATTGCCATTTATACTAGCGCTAATATCAGGATTAAGAGCATAGTCTGTCAGGTTTTGACCTTGTAAATGAACAATTTGGTTGCTCTCATCACGGGTACGCATCGGTTTGTCGAAAGTAACAATTAAGCTATATTCACCACCTGCCAATATATTTTCAATTTCATGAGCAATTAATTCTCTAGTGCCATCTGCCTGTATGTCCCAACTGGCATCATATACAGTTATTCCTGTTTCTTTTTCAACTACCCTAAATTGGGTAATGGCAGGTGGTCCAGCTTGAGCATACCATGTTACCATAAATGTTTGTGCTAGTTGCTCTCTTACTCTGGTGATTTCAGACTCTGGCAGGATAAAGCCATCATGTCCATTACGATTAAAACCACCGTAATCTGCTCCACCATTATATGTAGGTTCAATTTCAAGAGTCCATGATGGAACTTGAAAAGTACTGGCAAAGTATTCGGTAGTCAGTCCAAGTCCACTGCCTGATGCACTAGGGCTATCTGCATAATATTTGGCAGCAGGAAATGCATAGTGATGGTTGGAAAAATCTTTAAGCAAATTACTTTGCAAAGTATTTCTATTGGCAATATTGGTTGTAACCGAAAAATGTACTAGGGTAAATGAATGAACGTCAGTATAAAGACGCAACTGCTCTGTAGCAACCAAATCTGCGGCATTCAGTCGAGCTTGAGTTTCTGGCTCTGAATGAACCAAAGCACCATGATAGACAATAGATGTGGCATTCGGTGAGGAGCTATTAGATGTTGCCCAATAAGGAGCATTATTGCGGTTTAAATCCACTCCGTATAAATAATCTGTCTCAGTAAACAAATCCTCATCTACATCCAGCATATTTTTTCTACGCATTCTTCCATCTCTCGGCCCTATCTGGTTGCTATACCAATTTTGTTGTGGGTACCGTTGAGTTTGTAAAAATCCATCTACATTATTAACCGGAATAGTTATAATGGCAGTATTTTCTAATAAATACTGATGCAGTGATTGATCTTGAGAGTTTGTATCTAGTAACTCAATAATACCAGTTAGTACTTCAGGTGACTGCCACTCACGTGCATGAATACCACCATTGATTAACATTGCACCTTCTTTTATCCCATATTTGGTTAAATTATCTTCGTCACTTAAGACATACGCCCATATATCCCGCTCATAGCGTGTTTTACCGACTATATGACCAGTAATATACGGGTTGTTTAATGCCAGAGACTGATGTTTAGCAAATAGACCACTATAGGTTCTAAACCCATCAAAAGGTTCAGGTGTATCTACGGCAATGGGTACAGGATAACCTAATCCTAATATACCGTCCTCTTCAGTCCAAGAGGTAATGCTTTGAGCTTGAAGGATACAGCTACAGCCCATGAGAAATAGTAAGGCTATACTCTTCATTGCACTACTCCTTTAAAACTATTGAGCCATATATTTGTTGTACCATGCTGGATAATATCAGTGAGAATAACTTCTGACTCAGGTAACTTGTTCAGTTTTAGAGTAAAAATAATTTGTTGCTTTTCTATATCTGACTGACTATTTACATAAGCACTTGCTAATTGATGCAATATTTTTGTATCCCGTGTGTTTGCTAGGGCAAAAGCAGCACTAGTAGCAAACTTATCATGCGAAAGATATTGGAACAGTAATTTGTTCACACTATTATAACTGTCCACATAGGGCGACATAAGAGACAGAGCAAATGCCTGGTTTTTGCCATTCTCAACTGAATACAATAATTGTGCTACCACAAAATCAGTTGCAAAATAGTTGGACAGGTGTCGTAGTATATATTCACTATTACTTTTATCTAAGTGTAATATAGCCATTTGTACCAAGTCTTTATTGGCTGTTAGTAAACTGTAATGACTGATGAATTTGTCCAACCCGGATATGTTGTTGGTATCAAGTAGATAATCAACCAGTTTGATATGATCATCAGGGCTGATATTGCTGATACTACTTTTTAAACCTAACCATTGCGGGGTACTAAGAGTGTTACTAGTAGATTTTAATCTGGAAACTGTAGCAATAGGGTTGTTGTTGAACCAGTTAGTGTAATAGTTTAAGGATTCAGCTACAAGCCAAATATTTACCACACCTTTTGCTTTTGCCTGAAGATTATATACAGCAACAAGCATTGAGCCTTCATCGTGTGTTCTAAACGCCTGATGTTTGTATTGCTGCATGGCATTCACAAAATCCTGTAAAAACTGTTGCTTCGGCTGATATGCAACCTCACTCAAGAGCTGATACAACTGATACTCTATTACCAACGGTTCAAGAGTTGATTTTTTGTTTAAAATAAAGTCATCGATATACTCTTTAGGATTTTTTGCAATAAAGAAACCCCTAACAAAAGTTTTACTAGCTGTCTCTACTCTATCGTTATGTATAATATGATTGATTTGATCCTTAGTATAGGTAACTGCAACCGCATTTAAACACAATGCTGTGCCAAAAATTATGAGTATTCTATGTAACATATTGCTAACTTGATATTTGAAAGTATCACCATACTAAACGAATATGTTCGTATATGCAAATAATAATAAATTTGAGGTATATTTATAACTAGTGCCTATGATTCACGATATAATACCCAAATCCCAATATAGAAATGCGTTTGATAGTGCAAGTAGTTGATGTGCACAGGAAAGTCATAAAAGCCGTGGTCACCTCATTGGTGATGAGGCTTTTTATGGATTTTCTAGATGCGTCAAGGACTTGTACTAGCATCGTATTTTCTATATCGGAATTTGGGTAATACCACAACTTATATTTGAGACTTAAAATGACACCAACCAGAAAGAAACGATTAATGGCAGTGCTACTTATATTAATTGGCGTGGGTATTGCTACTGCTTTATTTTTAACTGCATTTAAAGAAAATATATTGTTTTATAAATCTCCAACTGAGGTTTTAAGTGGGGACTATCCCAAAGCTAGAAATTTCCGTATTGGGGGCATGGTGAAAGTTGGCAGTATTGTTAAATCCACCACCTCACTAGATGTAGAGTTTTTGGTCACTGATTATGCCAATGACATTAAAGTTCAACACAATGGTTTGTTGCCTGATTTATTTCGTGATGACCAAGGTATGATTGCAATTGGGCAACTGGATAAAAATGGTGTTTTTCAGGCTGAAGAAATTTTAGCCAAACATGATGAAAACTATATGCCTCCTGAGGTTGCTGCATCTCTCAAAGGGCATAACACAACCAAGGATAAAGAATAAAATGTTAGCAGAAATAGGTCAATTTACTCTAGCAGCAGGGATGATTTTATCACTGATGTTAACTGTATTACCCCTATATGGTTATTTTACCAATAATGCCACACTCATGCAAACCGCTAGATCATTGGCTTACGTGCAGTTTATTTTTATTCTGACCTCCTTCCTGATTTTGGTTGTTTTATTTGTTATTCAGGATTTTTCTGTCGCTTATGTGTGGCAAAATTCTAATAGTATTTTACCGCTACGCTATCGAATCTCTGCAACCTGGGGAGCACATGAGGGCTCCATGCTGATGTGGCTGATGATTCAGGCTCTTTGGGGTGCATTAGTTGCCTATTTTTCCAAGTCTCTATCTAATTCGCAAATTGCCAGAGTTTTAGCTATTATGGGCATGGTTACACTAGGCTTTGCATTGTTTATATTTTTTATGTCAAATCCATTTTTACGTACAATCCCTGCTCCATTTGATGGCAATGATTTAAACCCATTGTTGCAGGATATTGGTTTAATTTTGCATCCACCAATGTTATATATGGGATATGTGGGACTATCTGTGCCATTTGCTATGGCAATTGCGGCTTTATTGGGTGGCAAAATTGATGAGAAATGGATAAGGTGGTCACGTCCCTGGACTAATGCAGCTTGGGCTTTTCTTACCCTAGGGATTGTATTGGGCAGCTGGTGGGCATATTATGAACTGGGCTGGGGTGGATGGTGGTTTTGGGATCCAGCCGAAAATGCCTCTTTCTTACCATGGTTGGCTGCAGTTGCCTTAATTCATGTTCAGGCGGTAAGTGAAAGACGTAATGCTTTTAGAGGCTGGACAGTATTGCTAGCAATTATTGCCTTTAGTTTATGTATACTTGGTACTTTTATTATTCGCTCTGGTCTTCTAACCTCAGTTCATGCTTTTGCCAGCGACCCATCTCGTGGTGTTTTTCTATTAGGGCTGTTAATATTTTTTTCAGGCAGTGCTTTCTTTCTGTATGCATTACGAGCTCACAAGATTAAATCAACAGGCGGGTTTGACCTAAGTTCACGTGAAACTTTCCTTTTAGCCAACTCAATTATCTTTATTGTAGTCTGTTTTATGGTACTACTTGGCACCCTATTTCCAATGATATTTGAAGCAATGGGTAAAAAGATTTCTATTGGCTCACCCTATTTTGGCTTTATGTTTTTCTTTATGATGATACCAATGGTGGTTTTATTGCCTTTTGGAGCCTTAGCTAAATGGCGCAAAGATAATATTATGCGAATAATTAAACTGTTGATGCCAGCTTTTGTAGCCTCAATAATAGCAACGGCGATTGCCTGGTGGTTATTTGGAGATTTAAATATCAAGGCAACCTTGGGAGTTTTTGCTGCTTTTTGGGTGTTTTCTTCGGGAATACTATATTTCAAACAAACTAAAGCTAGCTTAACTCGTGGCATGATAGGTATGCAGGTTGCCCATCTTGGGGTCGCATTTTATCTGTTTGGCGTGTCAATTACTGAGCATACTGACTTTGAAATTGATACCTTGATGCATCCAAATGAAACTAGGATAGTTAAAGGTTATACAGTTGAGTTTAAAGGAGTTGAACAAAAACAAATTGAGAACTATCAAGCCAATATTGGTCACTTTATCGTATCTAAAAACAATAAAATAGTAGCACAAATGAGACCACAAAAAAGAAGTTATTTACGCCAAAGTAGTCCAATGACCGAGGCTGCAATTGATGCTGGGTTTACTCGGGATTTATATATTTCACTTGGTGAAAAAATCAACGACCAAGGTGGCTGGGCAGTACGAATTTATATCAAACCATTTATCCGCTGGATGTGGGGTGGTGGTTTATTGATGATGCTTGGGGCATTTATTGCTGCCACAGATAGACGCTATATTCGCCATGCAAACCGACTTAAACAGCAAAATATTCAGGAGTACCTGACTCATGAATAAAAAAACACTGTTTAAGGCATTAATACCACTCATTATTTTTCTGTCATTAGCAGCACTACTATTTAGTGGCATTGGTAAAGATACCAGATTACTACCATCGGTGTTAATCAATAAACCAGTTCCACAATTTAGCCTGCCATCATTAATAACAGGTAAAATTATTAACAACGAAAGTCTAAAGGGGCAGATGTATTTACTAAATGTTTGGGGCAGCTGGTGTCCTGGCTGTAGAATTGAGCACCCAATGGTTACGGAGTTTGCCCGCCAGAATATTATTCCAGTTTATGGGCTAAACTATAAAGACAAAGAAAATGATGCCAAACGCTGGTTGCAGCAGTTTGGCAATCCTTATAAGGATATTTTGGTTGATGCTGATGGCTTGGTTGGTATAGATTTTGGAGTTTATGGAGCGCCTGAAACCTTTTTAATTGATGCAGATGGCATTATTCGGCATAAAATTGTCGGTGAATTAACTCCACAGAAAATCCAACAGGAATTATTACCATTGATTAGGAAATATAAATGATTATGAAAAAATTATTATTTTTGCTGACTCTACTCTCTGGCATTACCAGTGCCATCGATATACACGAGTTTGAAACTGAACAACAGCGTCTGGATTACCAACAGCTAACCGAAGAGTTGCGCTGTTTAGTATGTCAAAATCAAAATATATCAGGTTCTGATGCTGGATTAGCTAAAGATTTACGTAATGAAGTGGCAAAGCTGGTTAGGCAAGGACAAAGTCAAACCCAAATAACTGACTACATGGTGCAAAGATACGGTGATTTTGTCCGTTATTCGCCACCTATACGTATAGATACAATTATCTTGTGGGTATTGCCATTTATGGTGTTAATAATTGCAGCAATTATTTTAATAATTAGTATTCGCAAAAATAAGACTAATAATACTGACAAGAATACTGGCGCAACAGACTCATGAACACTCAGATCATAACTATCTTTCTTGTACTACTGGCAATAGGTTTAGGACTATTTTGGTTGTTTTTCCGCAAATCTAACAGTATCCATAAACAGGCAGAAAAGTACCTGCGAGACAGCTTAAAAGATACAGACATTTCTGTAGAACAGACCCAAAAACTTGAAAAACAGCTATCTGCTTTATTGCAGCGACAACAAAATTCAACTGGAGGAAAGATGGTTGCCATAGTTGCAGTATTTTTGATCCCGTTTAGTCTATATTTTTATACATTATTAGGTAACCCTGCTGCTATTGAGTATATTCCTCAAATGCAACAACCAGTGCAACAAACAGATCAGTCACAAATGTCAATGCAAGACGCTATTGCTCAACTTGAGGCGCGACTAATACAAAATCCTGATGATGTCGATGGACAGGTACTTTATGCTCGTTCGCAGGTTTCTTTAAAAAATTATGACCAAGCAGTATCAGCATACCGCAAAGCCAATGAACTAGTAGCAAATGAGGCAGTAATCCTAACTGAACTAGCTGAGGCGATAGCCTTGGCAAATAATAACCGTAGCTTTTTAGGCGAACCCGAACAATTACTAGCCCAGGCAGTTGAATTATCCCCAAATAATCAAACAGCATTATGGTTACTAGGCATGACTTTTTATGAACGCAAAAATTTCATCAAAACTAATGAAATATGGACTAGATTGCATGAGCTAATTACCAATGAAGGAGCTAAACAGCAATTGGCAGAACAGCTCAAGGAAGTGCGAGCTAAACTTGAAGTTGCAACTAATGATGATATACAGAATAATCATGCTGTCAATTTGCAGGTCATGATTAATTTTGATAATTCTATTCTGCCTAAACAACAAGTAAAAAGAGCGATATTATATGTTTATGCTAAAGCCACTACAAACAAGCCTATGCCAATTGCGGTAATACAAAAAAATCTCGAAGTACTCAACAACTCTTTCCCTATAACCGTAACACTTAATGACAACCACAACCTGCAAGCTAGCCGCAAACTTAGTGACTTTAGCCAGATAAAAATTGGTGCACGCATAAGTTTAAGTGGCAATGCCACAGCTCAAGCCGGCGACTTGCAAAGTCAGGAAATAGAGATTAACCTGCCCTACTCTAAAACTGTTGAACTGGTAATTGATAGCGTTCGACCCTAATCCCGATATAGAAAATACGATGCTAGCACAAGCCCTTGATGCACCTAGAAAATCCATAAAAAGCCTCATCACCTTATTCTTACGTTTGCAGGTGAATCGGGTAAAATGACCGCTAAAATTATCCTAAAATTCTGCATTCCTATGAAATATGCGGGCTAGAATCTATAAAAAAACGTCCGAAGAAAGAAAGGCAAAAACGCAGCAAAAACGCAGGACAGGCAGCCAAAAGATAACTAACTTGAAACCTGCCAGGTAGTATCAGCAGGTTTTGGGATGATAGGCGGACGCCACTTTGGATTTGCTAGGAGCTTGTTCTACGGTAGACTGGTCAGGCAGAAAGGCCTCTTTTAAAACCGCCTGCATCAGGGCATTGGCGTGGTTTTGATTGTTGGTGATTTGGGTTTCCAGTTGGTCGCAGACCGCAAGCAGTTTTTCGACTTTGGTGACGATGGCTTTTTGTTCGGGGAGTGGTGGGAATGGCACAGGAAATGAGCGAATGCGTCCTAAGTTATAGTTTCCAGCAGAACCACCACCACTTGAAATATTACCTTTCGCATATGTAGTACCATAAGGAGAATTAAAAACAATCGCCAAATATTTTGAATTGGTATAACTCTTGAAGGTCTTAATTAAACCAAGACTTACATAAATTGCACAATCAATCTCTCTATCAACTACCGCTGTTTCGCCAATACCAGCACCTACACGTCCTAACAGGATATCCCCTTTGTCTACCTTTCTATTTTTTACATATCCCTGATAATCTTCCTCTGAAACATATCGATTGAAGTATTTCCCATCACTCCACCCCCTCAATCAACCGTTTCTCCCGTTCAATCTCGGCAATCAATTCTTCCTCGGTGGGTAATATCCGCCGGTACTTAGATGCAAAAAGTTGTTCATTTTCTTTGAGCACAGAGTATCTCACCAGCGTTTCATCTTTGTTGTCACACAGAATAATACCGATGCTGGGGTTGTCGTCTGCACCGCGTTTGAGGTCGTCAAACATGCGCACATACATATCCATTTGACCAATGTCTTGATGGCTGAGCTTGCCGGTTTTCAGGTCGATTATGACAAAGCATTTGAGCAGGTAGTTGTAAAACACTAGGTCAAGATAAAAATGGCTTGTTCCAGCTTCGATTCTTTTAATGTGCCCTGTTCAGGGAGTTGTAAAAACTCCAGCACATACGGGTCTTTGATGAAGTCCAGTAATTTGCCTTTAGGCGCTGTTTTATTTGTAGGATTAGCTTGGCTTGAAAGTAATCGCTGATAGGAATGACTTTTGATGTTGCGTTCTAACTCACGCACCGTCCAGTTTTCTGCTCGACTTTCATGACAGTAATATTCTACGGCTTTGGGGTCGTCCACTCGCATTATTAAACGACAATGACTCCAGCTTAATTCTCTACACAGTGTGTAGAGAATGTTTTGTTCTGGAAATTTGAGGTAAAACTGGCGACAGTTATATAAATTAGCATAAGAAAACCCCTTGCCAAAGTCGCTTGTTAAGGCGATGGAGAGTTCTTCCATCAGGCGTTTACCATATTTTGCTTTTGCTTTCCCCGCCTGCTCCTCTTCTACAATGCGTTTACCAATTAGCCAATAGGCTTCAACCATGGCTGAGTTAACCGCCGTTTGAGCTTTACTTCTGGCCGATTGTAAAATTTGTTTTATTTCATTATGAAACGCGGATAATCCTTTTCCTTCTGAGTTGAGTTCTGTTTTTTTACGCATTAGGACAACTCGTTTTTAAGCTGCTCCAACAGCTCATCGCCTTTGGCAAAGGATTGATGCAGCATATCCAGCAGTTCGCTACTACTGTATTGTTTTTCTGCTTCTGGTTGGTGCGGGTTTTTAATGTCGAGGTTGTAGCCATTGGCTTTAATGGTTTTTATATCCACCTGCCATGCCTGATCGTTTGCTTTTCTGCCTTTTCTATCAATACCACCCCACCACTGTTTTAAGCTATCAAATTCGGCTAATTGTATGGGCTTGGTTTTGGAGTAGGCTTTGTAGCTTTCGGGCAGTTTATGCTCGTAATACCAGACGGATTTGGTCGCCTCACCTTTGGTAAAAAACAGCAAATTCGTCGCCACCGAGGCATAGGGCTGAAACACGGAATTGGGCAAGCGAATAATGGTGTGCAGATTACAGTCTTCCAGCAGTTTTTGGCGAATACGCTGTTTCACCCCATCGCCTGTGAGTGAACCATCGGGCAATACAATCGCCGCTCTGCCACCCTCAACGCCGGGGCGTGCCTTTTTGAGCAGGTGAATTATCAATATTAAAAACAGGTCGGCTGATTCTTTGGTGCGGTAGGTTTGCGGAAAGTTGTTTTCGTTATTGTTGGAAACCACACCGCCAAAGGGCGGATTGGCAAGAATCACATCCACCCGATCTTTTTGACCATATTCACTGAGGGGCTTTGCCAAGGAATCACCAAACTGAATATTGGGGGTGTTAATGTCGTGCAAAATCAGATTGGTATTGCCCAGCAGATAGGGCAAGGGTTTGTATTCCCAGCCCACCACATTGTGTTGCAAGGCTTCACGCTCGGCAACGGTGCTGGCACTGGCTTTAAGATGTTCCAGCGCAGCGGTAAGATATCCGCCGGTACCGCAGGCAGGATCTAGCACTTTTTCACCCGCTTTAGGGTTGATCAGTTCAGCTAATAGTTCGGTAATGGCGCGAGGGGTATAAAACTCGCCCAGCGTGCCAGCACTTTGCAATACCATATTGTAACAGGTGAGTAGCATAGGAATGTCTAAATGTATGTGATGTTACTTTTTTGTGTATATTACTTTTAGTGACAGCTTTTTTAATATTTCTTGCCAAGGTATTCTCTAAAACATGGTGTCGTCGAAGGACACCTGTTTTTGGGTCTTTTGAGACATTAGCCATAGGAAACAAGTATTGCCATTTCGTTTCATACTTCGCATTTGGATATTTTTTGCTTAAAGCATATGGCATAAACACTGTGCCAAAACCTTCCTTAAGGTCGATCGCATGTGTGGTTTCAACAAGCTTGACTTGTAAAAGCAGTTCATCATTTATTTTATTGGGGATAGGCACAGACCGATCTGCTAAAGATTTAGAATCCCAGATAATCACCCGATTAAAACCAAAATCCAAATCTTTTACCCGCAAATTTAACACTTCACTTAAGCGTAAGCCACATCCATACATTAATTTAACTATCAACAAATAAATTCCAGATAAATTTTCAATAATGATTTCAACTTCCATAGTTGTTAAGACTACTGGTATTCTAATGCGTTGTTTTGCCCTCAAGGCACTGATGTTTTGATCCTTCAAGCTGATATTCAAAACTTTTTCATAGAGAAATAAAATGGCATGAAAAGCTTGGTTTTGAGTGGTTGGGCTGACCTTTTTCTTAACCGCTAAAAAGGTAAGGAAGGCTTCTATTTCAACCTTGCCCATTTCTGAAGGATGTTTCTTGTTGTGAAATAAAATAAATCGTTTCGCCCAACTGATATAAGAGTCTTCAGTTTTGGGACTGTAGTGCATAAAACGAATTTTATCACTCATCTTTTTTAATAATTTCTTTGCCATAACAATGCACTATTAACTTAATATCAACAATTATCACTACATGATGCACTGATAACTACCCAAAATCAATTTAAAATACGTAACAATTATTGAAATATATCAGTAAATGCAGTATATTTGCTGATATATTAAGATTATAGTACAAATAGTGCGATGGAAAAAATGAATAAAAACAGTTATTTCACCACATTGCACCCTAATAATTGTTAGGTGCAAAAATAAGAGAAGTTTATGGACTCAGAAATAGTTAATTTTCCGCTCAGAGGTGACTGGGTCGCATTTCACACACCAGCAGATAAAATACCGACACATGGCACGGATGTTATGGGTATGCGATACGCTTACGATATATTGAAAATCAGGTGGAGGGAGAAAGGAATTAAGTTTTATAAAAAGAGTAGTGTTTCATATTGGTTAAAGGGAGTAATGCTAAAAGACTGCCTTGGCTATGGTGAAACGTTGTTTTCCCCATTTGACGGCACAGTGGTTGAAACATATTCCGAATATCCCGAAAGAAGATGGTTACACCCAATCTATGATTATATTCTAGGGCATGGAAAATCAGTCAAGTTTGTTTTTAGTGGAACACCAGAAGTAAATTCGGAGCTTGTACCTATAATTGGTAATCACATTATTATAAAGATGAATGATAAAGAAATTTATGCTCTGTGTGCACATTTGCAAAAAGATTCACTAAATGTAGTGGTAGGCGAAAAGGTTGAAGCTAATCAGGCTATTGCCAAAATTGGACATTCAGGAAATTCAACCGCACCACATTTACACTTTCAGTTAATGGATAGGGCCGATCTCATGAGTGCACAAGGAATACATTGTGCTTTTTATGAGTACGAAATATTTGAAGCGGGTAAGTGGAAAGTTATCCAAGATGGAGTACCTGAGAAACTTATACCTCTTCAATACACCTAACAAGAACATCCAGCGGATTGCCAAAAGCGTCGTTTTTTTGTGCCATTCCGCTAACGCTTCATTACTGCACAAAAATCCGCCACTTTTGGCAACCGCTGATGCAGGCGTTATGCATTCAAGGAGGTTTAGTGGCTAATTTTATATCCGATGGAGTTCCTGATATTGAAATGGATATTCAGCTCGAAAGCGGCAGCGATAGGCAGGCTTTATTAGACCTTAAACGTAACGCAATACTTGGTGATGAAGTAGATGCTGTATATATATACTCCCTCGTTGGAAAAAACATTTTGTATCCAAAGGCGGAAGGGGTAATTGTATATATAGGTGAAACGGGGCGAAAAAATAAAACAGGAACACGTTTTAGTCAGCACATTAGTACTGGACCAAGTGTTGGGAGTGATACAGGAACAAATTATACTCTTTCTCACTATTATTGGTCTGGTGAGAAATTGAACCTAAGAATATACGTGCTAGATAGTAATGGTGATAATCGAGCGAGGAAGGCTATTGAGTGCCAGCTTTTCTAACTCCATCTCAAAATTTTTGGAGCACTTCCAATAGCGCAAGGTGCATCAGGTGAAAACTATAGAGTATCTCAGATAGAAGGCTTATCGAGCGATGAAACTATATTAGGTCTAATAAATGCATAACGGATAAGATACTGTCTTAAAAATCTACTATTATTTTAACTTATTTCATATTTTATGATCCATTGGGGCTCTGCCCCAAACCCCGAAGTATTTATGAAACAATAGAATGTTATGGTACAATATCTTCATG
>UOEW01000252.1_pt1 | contig 14012 bp, 12 predicted proteins | sample 1988701 | NCBI WGS metagenome assembly UOEW01 (sample SAMEA4712195, study PRJEB27164) | hydrothermal vent metagenome | biome: marine basaltic hydrothermal vent biome; feature: marine hydrothermal vent; material: mineral | place: Pacific Ocean | collected 2011-06-14/2011-07-23 | depth 1719 m | reverse complement strand
CTTACTGGTAAAGATGATGAACGTATTAGAAAAAATGCTCATGATAAACTCAAAGTTTTTGGTATAGGTAAAAAGGAAACGAAAACTAGGTGGCGTACTATATTTAGGCAGCTTATCACCCACCAGCACCTGTTTGTCAACGAGGATCAATTCAATGCCCTTAATTTAACCGACAAATGTCGGGAACTGCTAAAAGGTAATGAAAAGTTTTTTATCAAAAAATTAAACAAAAAATCTAAAAGTGCTATACCTATTAGCAAACAACCCGCAGACTATGAGTTAAAGAACTATGATGAACCTTTGTGGGCAGCACTAAAAGAATTACGTACCGAGCTAGCAACTGAGCAAGGCGTTCCACCATATATAATTTTTAGTGATGCATCAATGTTGCAAATGGTAAAGTCCAGGCCAGCTGATAAAAATCAGTTTAAATATATTACTGGTGTTGGTGAATTTAAGTCTGAAAAATATGGTGATAGATTTTGTGCGGTAATCAATAAATTTGATAATCAACAAAAAGTGAATGCTCGCTTAAGTGATAATAGTAAAGAAACCATATATTTATTTGATCAAGGCAGTACTCCCGATGAGATTGCTGAAGAGCGAGACATTAATCTTAATACGGTTTATTCACATCTGGCAGAGGCAGTTAAGTTTGGTTCACTAGAAATTACCAAGGTAGTAGGATTACCTAAATCTGAAATTGATGAAATTATTCAAGTTGCAGAAATTGTCGGTTATTTAGAAGACAATAAACTTAAACCAGTGTTTGATATGCTTGATGGCGAGTACAATTATGGCGTATTGCGTTGTGTACTAGCTGGGCTATCATCAGATGACTAGCACTTTAGCACCCGACAAACTCTTGATTGTAGCCAAAGGAGTTGCGATGGGAGCCGCTGATATTGTTCCTGGAGTTTCTGGTGGTACTATTGCCCTACTCACTGGTATTTATCCACGGTTAATAAATGCCATTACCAGTGTCAATATCAACACGCTAAAATTATTGTCAAATGGCAAGTTTAAACAATTCTGGAAAGCAGTTGATGGTAATTTTATTCTGCCCTTGTTAATTGGTATAATCGCTGCCTTTGCCCTGCTATCTCATCCGATTAAATATGTAATGACCAACCACCCTATTGCTACATGGTCTTTTTTCTTTGGCTTGATTATTGCCTCAGCAATATTAATTATTCAACATATTCCTAATAAAAAAACTTCAAACTATTTTGCCCTTATTCCTGGTCTAGCTCTTGGTTTTTGGATAGGCTCGCTAACATCTATTCCTTTTCCCAGCAATGAAATCGCAGTATTTATTGCCGGCATGATTGCAATTTGTGCAATGATACTCCCAGGTATTTCTGGTAGTTTTATATTGTTACTACTTGGAATGTACGAAGTATTAATCACTGCCGTTGCCACTAGGCACTGGACAACCCTGTTTATTTTTATAGGTGGAGCAATATTAGGCTTGCTGATATTTTCCAGAGTCATTAAACTGGTTTTGGATAAATTTTACAATATTACGCTATTTTTCTTAAGCGGACTGATGCTTGGCTCCCTCACAAAGCTCTGGCCGTGGAAACTAGAGCAGCATGATATTGTGCAAGGGCAGAACCATATCACAAATATTACTAATGTTCTGCCTGCAAATTATCCCAATGCCCAAACAGCTATTGCTATAGCTATGATGGTTCTGGCAATTATTTTGGTATTTTCAGTTGATTATTTTGGCAGTAAATTAAATTCCCCTATTAAAAACCCCCAATAAATGAGACAATATTCGGTTTTGAATAATCTGGAATATTAAATGAAATTTCTCAATGAACTTGGGGTACAAAAAGTCAATTTAGGTACCTGCTTTGGTGACAACACATGGTCACAAACTAAAGATGCTGGACTGATTGAATCTTACAACCCTGCAACTGGCGAGCTGATTGGTTCAGTTTACTCTGCCAACAATGCTGATTATGAAAAAATCGTCACTATCGCACAAGTAGCATTCAAACAATGGCGTAAAACCCCTGCCCCACTGCGAGGCGAAGCGGTTCGCATTGTTGGTAATGCTCTACGTAAACACAAAGATGCACTAGGATCTCTGGTTGCTGCAGAAATGGGCAAAATAAAATCCGAAGGTGATGGTGAAGTACAGGAAATGATTGATATGGCAGACTTGGCTGTTGGTATGTCTCGGCAATTATATGGCAATACCATGCACTCAGAACGTCCAGGACATCGTATGTATGAACAATGGCATCCGCTTGGAGTAGTTGGCATAATTTCTGCCTTTAATTTCCCAGTAGCGGTTTGGGCATGGAATGCGTTTGTAGCGGCTATTTGTGGCAACATAAGCATCTGGAAACCATCTCCAAAAGTACCACTATGTGCTATTGCAGTACAAAATATTTGCAATAAGGCATTAGAGGAAGCTGGCTTTCCACCAATATTTTTGATGTTTAATGACGGCTCAAATGAACTAGCTCAAAAATTTGTAGATGATAAACGTATCAACCTAGTTTCATTCACAGGCTCTTGTCATATTGGCAAAATGGTCGGTGTTAATGTTGCTAAACGCATGGGCAGAAGCCTGCTTGAACTAGGCGGCAACAACGCTTTAATTGTAGATAAATCTGCCGATTTGAATATTGCCATTCCAGCTATTGTATTTGGAGCCGTTGGCACCGCCGGTCAACGTTGTACAACCACGCGTAGATTATTTTTGCATGCAGACATTGCGGATAAAGTTATTGAAAAACTGGTTAACGGCTATAACCAAGTAAAAATTGGCAACCCGCTGCACGAAGACACCCTAATGGGGCCATTAATTGATGAAACTTCAGTGCAAACTTTCCTAAATGCAGTTGCCAAGGCTAAAGCAGCTGGTGGCGAAGTCCTAACTGGAGGAACCCGTGTTGAAGGTACTGGTCATTTCGTTACACCTTGTATCATTAAAGCTCAAGCTGATTGGCAAATTGTCAAAGATGAAACATTTGCACCTATTTTATATGTTATGACTTTTACCAATATTGCTGATGTGATTGAGCAACAAAATGATGTAGTACAAGGCCTATCTTCTGCCCTATTCACCAATGATATACGCAATGAAGAAAAATTCCTGTCAGCTCATGGCAGTGACTGCGGTATTGCCAACATTAATATTGGTACCAGTGGTGCTGAAATTGGTGGTGCATTTGGTGGCGAAAAAGAAACTGGTGGCGGACGTGAGGCAGGTAGTGACTCCTGGAAAGCTTATATGCGTAGACAAACCAATACTATCAACTATTCAACTGAATTGCCGCTAGCACAGGGCATTAAATTCAATCTGGATTAAGATACAATGTTATTATCAGGTAAAACCCAAATCCCGATATAGAAAATACGATGCTAGCACAAATCCTTGATGTACATAGAAAATCCATAAAAAGCCTCATCACCAATGAGATGACCACGGCTTTTATGACCTTCCTATACACATCAACTACTTGCACTATCAAACGCATTTTTATATCGGGGTTTGGGTGAAACACAAATGATTGAATACTTTGGAAGAAAGTTTCTGCAAAAACTTCCCGCAGAAATAGCTCATGACTTAAGCATACAAATACTCGCTAGCCCCGCTGCTTCACTGGTTTCTTCTAGACTTATTCACAATCCAGTTGAATTATTTGGCGTGACTTTTCCAAACCCTGTGGGATTAGCCGCAGGGTTTGATAAAAATGCAGATGCCGTGACTGGTTTGGCACAGTTAGGATTTGGCTTTATCGAAGTTGGTACGGTTACTCCAAAACCACAAGTTGGTAATCCCAAGCCCAGACTGTTTCGTCTGCCAGCCAATCAGGCAATCATCAACCGTATGGGCTTTAATAATAAAGGTGTTGACTATTTAGTTGCCAGGTTAGAAAAGTATAAACCAAAAATTATTATAGGAATTAATATTGGCAAAAACAAAACTACTCCAAATAAATCCGCAACTGATGATTATGTTCATTGCTTTAAAAAAGTACAACATCTAGCAGATTATATAACCATCAACATCTCCTCACCTAATACAGAGGACCTACGTCAATTACAGGAAACTGACCACTTGGTAAATTTGTTAAGTAATTTAAAAGAGCTACAGCTGGATTATGCAAAAAACACCAATAAATACACCCCAATAGTAGTTAAAATTGCACCAGATCAGGATGACGAAGCAACAATAACGATAGCAAAAACAATCAAAAATACCAAAATGGACGGTATTATTTGCACAAATACGACAATAAATAAAAATAATTTAAAAAAAGAAACCTACCAATATGAAACTGGTGGTATAAGCGGAAAGCCACTGTTATCAAGGTCTAACCAGATAATTAGACTAGTTCGAAAGACAGTTGGGGCAAAATTTCCCATTATTGGAGTTGGTGGAATTTTGACAGATGCTGATGCAATGAGTAAAATGTCCGCTGGAGCTGAGTTAATCCAAATTTATACAGGGTTAATTTATCAAGGTTCACAGCTCATTGCAAACATAAACAAAAAACTAAATAAAGAAAACCAAATAAAGAAAACAGGATATGAAAGTAGAAGAAAACTTTAACTTAAAACAACACAATACCTTAGCAATAGACTGCCACTGTGAGCAATTTCTCTTAATTGAGAACCTACATGATGTAGAAAAAGTTATGCCATATGTTGGCAAACAGGGATTGTTTATTCTTGGCTCTGGAAGCAATCTGGTATTAACTAAGGATATCGAGAAACCAGTAGTGCATCTCATATCTAGATTTCATGCACGTATTGTTGATGGCCTTGCAATTGTGTGGGCTGGCTCCATGTGGAATGACTTTGTCATGTGGTCGGTAAAAAAAGGTCTGGGTGGGCTGGAAAATCTAGCCGCAATTCCTGGGACGGTTGGAGGTGCACCAGAGCAAAATATTGGCGCATATGGAGCCGAGGTAAAAGACACTATAGTCTGGGTAGAGGTCTTTAATTACAGACTTGGAAAATTTCAAAGACTAAGTAACGCTGAGTGCAGATTTATGTATCGAACCAGTATTTTTAAAGAGTCTGACAACCCCTGGATTATAACTAGAATAGCCTTTGAATTAACTCCAGATGCGAAACTCAATCTTGCTTATGATGGACTTAAGCACGAGCTTGAAAACAATGATATTATGCAACCTACATATTTAGATGTAGCCAATGCAGTAACCAATATTAGGCAAAGAAAACTACCGAATTTCCATGAAATTCCAAATGTAGGTAGCTTTTACAAAAATCCAGTGATTGATGAAAAGCACCATAAAAAACTAGCCAGAAAGTACGATGATCTGGTTTCTTATCCTCTGGAAAACAAGCACTTTAGAATCAGTGCTGCCTGGTTGCTGGAAACATGTGGTTTTAAAGGATACCGCATGCACGAGTGCGGCTTTTCCGATAAACATGCCTTGGTTTTGGTAAACTATGGTAATGCCACAGGTAAAGAAGTCATCGGTCTAAGTAAAGAAGCAATTAGAGCCGTTAATCAAAAATTTAAAATCAAATTAAAGATAGAACCACAAATAATTTAATCAACCTGTCATAAAATTATCAATAATTTCGTAAAGATAAGAAGCTAGGAGCTTGTCCTAGTAACTATATGATTGGTTTTAATCATACAAGTTACAAAAGTTATTAACCTTAGGTAATTATATGAAAAATAAATATGTAAAAGTGTCGGTATGGATTTTATTGTTAAACTTCGCCGTACTCTCGCTCGCTCAACCTACAGCAGTATCCATTACTGAGGTAGCCAATGGTTTTAATAATGGCGTTGGACTAGCAAATGCAGGTGACGGTTCAAACAGGATGTTTATAGTTGTTCAAACTGGTGAAATCCTTATCTGGACTGGAACTCAAATATTAGCTACTCCCTTTCTCGATGTTAGTAGCTTGGTTAGTACTGGTGGAGAACAGGGCTTGTTAGGACTAGCTTTTCATCCAGACTATCAAACCAACGGTTGGTTTTATCTTAATTACACTAATACTACTGGTGATACAGTTATTGCACGCTATCAAGTATCAGGTGGCAATGCTAATATTGCTAATCCAGCTTCAGCTCAACCTATCATTAATATAACTCAACCTGGTCCAAATCATAATGGTGGTGATATACACTTTGGTAATGATGGTTTTTTATATATTGCAACCGGTGATGGTGGCACAGGAGGAGCACCAGCACAGGATGTTAATAGTTTACTGGGAAAAATGCTAAGAATTGATATTGATGCCGATGATTTTCCCGCAGATATAAATAAAAACTATGGAATTCCAGCAGGCAATCCCTATGTTGGCATTGCAGGTGCGGATGAAATTTGGCTATTGGGATTAAGAAACCCGTGGCGCTTCTCTTTTGATAGATTAAATGATAATATTCTTATTGGTGATGTAGGTGAAGGTGCTTGGGAAGAGGTGAATTTATCTATAAACGGGACTAGTGGAACAAATTTTGGCTGGCCATGCTATGAAGGCACGGATACATACAATTTAACTGGCTGTGACTCTATTGAAAATTATATTTTCCCCATACACGCCCTAGCATATCCAAACAACACCTGTGCAGTAATAGTTGGTGGTTACATGTTTCGAGATCCCATATATACACGCTTAAATGGATGGTATTTCTTTAGTGACTGGTGTACTGGCATCCTGTGGGCAGCAGATACTAACAGCGGCCCAACATGGAGTGCCTTTAATGTTGGCTCTATGGGAACATTTTTGATAACCGGTTTTGGTGAAGGAGAAAATGGAGAGTTATATGTAATGTCCAGTTGGTCAATTCTACAAATCACCGACCCAGATAATGATAATATATTTGCTAATGGCTTTGAATAACTGTAACCTACAACCGTTAGGTTTAATAACAATACCCATGTAAAAAGCTATACCCACATCTAAAATGGGAAAAACTTGCAAAGGTATTGAAATAACTATAATTGGCATGAGGAGCCTGTTTTCTCCAAATATAAATTAAATCAGTTTTAACCACTGGATACTCATATTGGTATTCACCAACACTTTGCTCAGTATAAGCAACCAGATTGCCGGTAATTGTCACCATCCGTTTATCAAATGCGTGAGGCTCTAAGAACCCCTCTTTGCAAGCAATAAACCTACTTGAATTCTTGGGAATTATCTTTACTGGACGCAGGTTTTTGTTAGTTTGCGTTTGAACAATTTCAAAACAGGTCTTATCTTTTTTATTAACCGTCTGAATAATATATCCAGACCAGCGTACATTGATATTCATAACGTGATTTACCTTTGATTTGGCAGGAGTAATATCAGCAAACTCACCCTGTAAAACATTAGGTATGGAAGCACAAGACGTGAGGACAACAACAAAGACAACTAAAATCAGGTTTTTAACATACATAGCTTTACCTCTAAATAATGAAAAGTGAAATATATTTCACTATACTTTAGCTACAATATACCTCTATCGGTTAATTATAATGCCAAGATATGAATGATAGATGAATAAAAGCCAAATAAAAGATATATTCATAACTTTGTTGGCAATCATATTTTATTTAGTTGTTAATAATATGTTAAAATCCATCACACAATAAAAAAACATCATTCGGAGAGTTATACAAACAATGAAAACATATCTAAATTTTATCCTTATTTCCATCGGATTAATAATAGCAGCAGCATCAATTCAATTTCTAAATATTTCTGCCAAACATATACTTATCGCTGGTGCGATAATTTTTGCAATTTCATTAATTTTATCATTTATCACCCATACTACTAAAACATCAACACCAAAAATCAAGTTATATGATGGCGATACCGTAAGTGGCAAAGTCAAATGGTTTAATAAAACTAAAGGTTTTGGTTTTATTACCCAATCAAATGGTGAGGATGTATTTGTTCATCAAACCTCAATCGCATTTAAACCTGGAATTCTTAAAGAGGGTCAAGATGTAACTATGTACGTAGTAGATGACCCCAAGGGCCCACAAGCCGAGAATGTTCAAAGAGCATAAAAAACTCAAAATTTTGGGTAGCTTGAGGTGAGTGTCTCTGCTTTCTCATACGTACCTTACTGTACTAGTTTAAGCATGCGATTAAACGGATGATTAGTTGCATTATCATTATAATACATGTTATAATTTTCAATATAATTTAATGTGGAATTTAAAATGACAGCAAAAACCGAAAGGGTTACTATATTGACAACGCCCGATTTTAAAAACTATCTTGGAGAACAGGCCAAGAATCTTGGCGTTAGTGTTTCTGAATTAATCCGCATGAGGTGTATCGAGGACACTGTGCCAAGTAGTGATGAAGTTTTATTGAAAGAACTTATTACCCAAAGCAAAAAAGCAATTTCAAAGGCCAATTCATCCTTAGATAAGGGCTTAAATGATATAGCTGAAACATTGGCTTACTTAAAAAATCAAAGGGCTTAATATGAGTTTATTAAAAGATGCAATTAGCTCAATGAAAGAGGTTATCTTATTGTCTGATAAAGTTGGGCGGGTTGGTAAGGAGTTAACCGAAGTTTCAACCGAGCTAAGAAATCACGGTGACAGGTTGATTAGACTTGAAACCCTTGTTGAAGTTGCAAAGTTTCGCAACAATATCAACAATATTGAGGACAAAACTTAGTAAAGAATTAAGTTTGTGTTATTTAGTGCCTGACCGAGAAAGTAATCGTAGCGAGAAAAAGTCTGGTTTGAGTTAAAATTTTTTATTGTTTGAGGAGAATAGTGAGCTATTTGACGAAAATAATGGAATATTTTAGCCAAATCCAGCTTTTTCACAATAGATTATTCTTTCTCGGTCAGGCACTATTTACCTTTACGTCTTTTCTGTCTAGCTGCTTTTTTAACAGCTCTTTTTTGAGCTAGTTCAACTGCTTGCCGCTTTTCTTTTTCAACTTCTTGAGGTAGTTCCAAACAAATTCCACCTAATTTACCAGCACGGTATTCATGAATAATAATGCTAGATACTTTATGTAAATCTAATAGTTTTCCAGTTTTTAAACAGCCGCGTTTTTTACCAATTTGTTCTAAAATAGAGTATTCATCAGCTGCCATCTCCTCAATTTCAAACCTGTTTTTGATAAGGTCTGGATAGTGTTGGACTAAATAACCCACCAGATAAAAAGCTATATCTTCATGTGACATGGCGGTTTCTTTAATTGCACCAGTAATTGCCAGACGTAATGCCCAGTTTTCATGTTCTATTTTTGGCCACAACATGCCTGGAGTATCAAAAAATATAATATCTTCATTAATTTTTATTCGCTGTTGACCTTTGGTTACCGCAGGTTCGTTACCTGTTTTTGCTACAATTCTGTCAGCTAGAATATTAATAATCGTTGATTTGCCAACATTGGGAATGCCCATAATCATGGCTGAAATATACTGATGTTTGCCTTTGTTAGGTATTATGCACTTACATAAATCTAGAATACTTTTTAAAGTCTCTGGCACTTTAGCACTAAGGGCAATAGTCTGGATATTATCACTGCACTCTAGGTGTCTTTGCCATAAACTAACAACCCTTTTATCGGCTAAATCAAACTTGTTAAGTACCTTGATAGTAGGTTTTTCTGATGCAAACTCCATCAGTAATGGATTTTGGGAGCTAAATGGAATTCTAGCATCCAATATCTCAATCACCACATCAATTTGTGGTAAGAGTTTTTTAATTTCCTTACCAGCCTTGTACATATGTCCAGGAAACCACTGAATTGCCATAAATTACACTCAATAATAAGGAGAGCATATAATTTTATACTAGAATAATGGTTTCAGCTATTTATTCAAAGCTATTAGCAAAAATTATTGAGTCCTGGGTGAATACTCGCACTGCATCATCATGGTAGGAAGCAGATAATATATCCATTAAACCATCATTATTCATATCCTGAGCAAATACCGACTGTACCCCATTGGCTTGAGTGAATATTTCTGTGGTGGTAAATTGACCAGAACCATTATTAAGAAATAGGCGAATACTGGCATCAACACCAGAGCCAGCAACAATATCAATATCACCATCATTGTCAAAATCTTTTAAATCAACCGTGTGTGCAGCCTGTGCATCTGCAAAAATCAACTTGACCGTAAACTGTAAGTTACCAGTATTTTCATACCAGCGAATACTATTATCATTTTTTGACGCCGATACAATATCTATATCTCCATCATTATCCATATCTGCCGAACGCACAAAATAAGCTCGATTCGCATCTGCAAAAATAGTTTTTTTAGTAAAATTACCACTACCATCATTTTCATACACTTCAATAGTATTACCAAAATATGTTGCCACCATCACATCAATATCATTATCATTATCTAAATCATTAGCATGAATGGAAATAGCCCCATCGGCCGTATCAGTGATTAAATTTGCGGTAAACACACCATTATTTTGTTCAAACCAACGCACTGAATCATCTAGGCTTGAGGCACCAACCACATCCATTTGCCCATCATTATTTATATCTGCGGCATAAATACCCGAGGCATTATTAGCTTGGTCAAAAATTATTTGAGTAATAAAATTGCCATTGCCATCATTTTCATGTAGCCAGAACGTATCATCCCATGCACCACTCGATAGCACATCATAATCACCATCGTTATCCATATCAAAGCTGACTATAGATCTTGCTCCATCGACATTATTGAAGATTTCATGTTCGATATAGTTGCCATTATCGTTTTCAAGCCAGCGGATGGTATCATCTGCAAAAGAGGCATTAACTATATCAATATCGCCATCACCATCAATATCACTAGCAGTAATAGATGATGCTTGTTCGGCAATTTTATCATAAGCAATGGTGTCGGTAAAATTGCTATTATTATTGGTAAAGATATGAATTTTATTATCAAAAAATGTTGCACTTAAGATATCTGCTTGACCATCGTTATTCATATCGCTAACAAATACTGAAGTTAAACCATCCAGATTATTGGAGACTACATGTTCAGAAAAATTTTGAGTCCCATCATTTTCAAACCAGCGTAAAAACCCATCAGCAGTTGAGTTACCAACTACATCAATATCGCCGTCATTATCAATATCTGCTCCAACCACATCAAATGCACCATTGGCAGCAAAGGGAATCTTGTGACTGATAAATTGACCAGCCTTATTTTCATGCCATGAAAATATATCACCTATTGCTAATGCCGATAATATGTCCAAATCCAAATCACCATCAAGATCAACCAGACTAACTGACCTGACACCTATAGCAGTATCCACAATAACAATTTCCATAAAATTATTATTACCTTGATTTTGAAATAGACGAATAGAATCATCACTACTTGATGCGGTAACAAAATCGACCATACCATCCTGGTTTAAGTCACCTGTGACAATCTTGCGAATTCCATCAACTTTTGTTAAAATCATCTGTTGAGAAAACTTGCCATTTACATCCTGTAAATGTAAAAACAGAGCATCATCTTCAAACGAACCTGATATGACATCAGTTAAACCATCGGCGTTAAAATCAGCCAGATTAAACGCACTAACAATATTAACCGTCTCTGAAATCATATGAACCTGCCAATTTGAACTTTGTGAGTTTTCAAACCACCGAATAGAGTTATCCGCAAAAGATGCAACAATGACATCCAAATCACCATCAGCATCCATATCAGCCACATTTAAAGTCAAGGCACCTGCTGCTGCTGTAAAAATATAATGCTCAGTATAACTTTGCCCAGCATTATTTTCATACCATCGAACATTACCATCATCAATGGAAATAGCCACTATATCATTAAAGCCATCGGCATTAATATCTGTGGCAACCACAGAAACTAGTCCACCCATAGATGGTCCAAGTATGTCTTTTTTGTGCCAGATAGTTACCGCTACTGCCAGATTGCAGTTAAATAAAAGTACACATATAAATATTAAAAATTGTTGCATATACAAATAAAAATTAGTTTCAATACTACTATTAACTCTATTATAGACAAATTCTGGTCAAATAATATTAGTTATCTCACATGACAATGATAAAATACTCGATTAATCTTTAAAACCATATGAAATTTAATAAAATCTTTGATGTAATAGTAGTCGGTGGTGGCCACGCAGGTACTGAGGCAGCATTGGCAGCGGCACGCATGGGTGCATCTACATTGTTACTAACACATAATATTGAAACTATTGGACAAATGAGCTGCAATCCTGCCATTGGCGGAATTGGCAAAGGTCACTTGGTCAAAGAAATTGATGCTATGGGCGGTATTATGGCAAAGGCTACTGATCATGCTGGTATTCAGTGGCGTACCCTGAACTCTCGCAAAGGTCCTGCGGTGCGTGCAACTCGGGCACAGTGTGATAGAGTATTATACAAAAATTTTATTCGTAAAACTGTTGAAAACCAGCCCAACTTGAAAATTTTCCAACAGCCAGTTGATGATTTAATCATAGAAAACAATCAGGTCACAGCCTGCGTTACCCAAATGGGCGTAATCTTTCAGACCAAAACCGTAGTGCTAACTGTTGGTACATTTTTGGCTGGTAAAATTCATATTGGACTATTCAATCACCAAGGCGGACGAGCAGGTGATCCACCTGCCTCAACCTTAGCAGAAAAGCTACGAGCCTTACCATTTACAGTCAGCCGTTTAAAAACAGGGACGCCAGCAAGACTAGATGGCAACACTATAGACTTTACCGTTATGGAACAACAACCTGGTGATAAAAAATTGCCAACTTTTTCCTACATGGGCAGTGTCAAAGACCATCCTGCTCAAATTTCCTGTTACATCACCCATACCAATGCACAGACTCATAATATTATCCGCAGTGGCTTAGGCCGTTCACCAATGTATAGCGGGGTTATTGAAGGCACAGGCCCAAGATACTGCCCATCAATTGAAGATAAAATCATGCGTTTTGCCGATAAAAACTCACATCAAATTTTTGTAGAACCAGAAGGGTTAGAAACTACCGAACTATATCCAAACGGCATCTCAACCAGCTTGCCATTTGATGTTCAGCTTGATTTTATTCGCTCAATCAAAGGCTTTGAAAAAGCCCATATTACCCGGCCTGGTTATGCCATTGAGTACGACTACTTTGACCCAAGAGGTTTGCAAGACTCATTGGAAACCAAACATGTAGATAGTTTGTTTTTTGCAGGCCAAATAAATGGTACAACAGGTTATGAAGAAGCTGCTGCCCAAGGACTGATTGCAGGCATGAACGCAGCACTAAAAGTAGCAAACAAATCATCCTGGTGCCCCACCCGCTCTGAGGCATATATTGGCGTATTAATTGATGACCTTATCACTAAAGGCACCAACGAGCCATATCGCATGTTTACCTCACGTGCCGAATACCGTTTATTACTGCGTGAAGATAATGCCGATATGCGTTTAACCACTAAATCTCATGAACTTGGTTTAATTGATGATAAACGCTGGACAGCCTTTTGCCTAAAAAAACAAGCGGTAGAAAACGAACTTAAACATCTTAAATCAGTATGGTTATCCCCACAAAATAAAATGGGCAAGGCATTTATTGCCCAATATAAAAATATACCCATTAGCAAAGAAGTCAGTGCTTATGACCTATTACGTCGCCCCGAAGTAAATTATAAAATGTTAAACTCAGTAACTGGTCTAAGTTCACAACTAGATGACGAAAAAATCATAGAACAACTAGAAATTCACGCACAATATTCAGGCTATATGGAACGCCAACTACATGAAATAGAAAAGTCTAAGGCTCAAGAAAACAAACAAATACCCGCTAGTTTTGACTACCAGTCAGTTACTGGTCTAAGTGCTGAGTTAACGGAAAAACTAACCAAAACCAAACCCCAAACCATAGGTCAGGCAACCAGAATTCAGGGCATGACCCCAGCTGCGGTTTCGTTATTGCTGGTACATTTGAAAAGAGTGAGTTAGGTAATGTATGCAACAATTATAATTCTGGCAATTTTGATTACCTCCATAGCCCGCATATTTCATAGAAATGTAGAATTTTAG
>UOEW01000291.1_pt1 | contig 14253 bp, 12 predicted proteins | sample 1988701 | NCBI WGS metagenome assembly UOEW01 (sample SAMEA4712195, study PRJEB27164) | hydrothermal vent metagenome | biome: marine basaltic hydrothermal vent biome; feature: marine hydrothermal vent; material: mineral | place: Pacific Ocean | collected 2011-06-14/2011-07-23 | depth 1719 m | reverse complement strand
CAACGCCTGCTTGATATGGCAGCCATACGTAATCCACTATATGAGTCTATTGCCACCACAGTGGTTAAAACTGGTCACCAGTCTGCCCATAAAATGGCAACGATTATCATTAAACATTATTTATAACATCGCTCTGTCTATTTTGGTAACAGTGAATGAGCCTGAATCCAACCCATTTTTAGGGCAAAAAGGATTACGATAAACAAGCCAACACTCACCGCAATGCGTACAGTTAGAAATCTGACTGTGTTTTTTCCTTGCCCTTTATCCTTTATCATATAATACATAGCCACCGCCAAATTGTACATAATAAATAGCAACACAACTACTATTACAATTTTCATTAGAGTTGCTTATCTATTTTTACATCAGTTTTTTTCACTGTCTTGGCGATTAGCTCGTGTTGTTGCTTTAATTTGACTAAATCAGCAACTATTCTGGCTGCTTCCATCAAGACAAAGTCATCGGCTGGCTTGGAATTATTTTTAGTATTGGTTAGCTCATCTTCAGTATCTGGCTCATCTACCTCACTGGCAACATCATCCTCAGAGTTATATAATACATCTACAGGAGTAATTAGAGGATCCAAATCACCTTGGGTAATTGACTCACGCTTTTGCTTTCTTTGTATCTTGCGGTCTTCCTGCTTTTTTGATTCGGCTTTTCTGGTTTCCTCAGATAAGGACACTGACTTGTCTTCTTTGAGTTTATTGTAATATGCATAGTCTTCTTTAACAAATGCAAACTCAGGATTAACTAGCTCACGTGCTGTATAGGATTTGCGTAATTGCGGAATGTCACTGGTCAAGTCACCTTGCATATTATAGCTTGAGCGTTTGATGCTAGTCCATGGCAGGGCATTTTCGTACTCACTCTCTCCATAACTGTCAGATCCAGCCCGATTTGGAAATTGAATATCCGGTATGACTCCGCGATTTTGGGTGCTGCCACCATTGATTCTGAAAAACTGTGATAAAGTCAGCTTTAACTGCCCCATTGAATGTTCATTATTACTGTTGGCATAATTATCTAATGGAATTAAGCTTTGTACCGTGCCCTTGCCAAAACTGCGCTCACCAACTACTACAGCACGCCCATAATCCTGCAATGCTGCGGCAAAAATTTCAGATGCTGAGGCTGAGGCCCGATTGATTAAGACTACCACCGGCTTATCCCAAGCAATAGATTTATCCGTATCTCTATCAACCGTGACTCCGCCTCTGGAACTTTTAATTTGCACAATAGGACCCTTATCTATGAACAACCCAGTTAAATCTCTAGCCTCAACCAATGAGCCACCACCATTACTGCGTAAATCCATGATTAGTGCTTCAACATCCTGTGCTGCAAATTTTTTAAGAATTTTTTTGACATCAACGGTGGTGCTGCGGTAGTCCTTGTCGCCTCTGGCTTTAGCTTCAAAATCTAAATAAAAAGCAGGTAAATTAATTACCCCAATCTTTTTCTCATTGACTCCTGAGTGTACTTTTAGTATTTGATATTGTGCTGCTTGTTCTTCCAGCTTCACCTTGTCTCTAATAATCTTAATAATATGTGGTTTAGTATCCAGCAAATCATTCTCGCTTAAAACCGACAATCTCACTACTGTACCCTTGTCACCTCTAATTTTTTCTACCACATCATCAACACGCCAGCCTACCACATCAATCAAGCTACCTGACTCACCTTGCCCTACAGCGACAATTTTATCACCATTTTTTAACTCGCCCTGTTTTTGGGCAGGTCCGCCTTTTATTACTTTCTTAATGGTTACATGTTCGCCTTCTTCTCCGAGTAAAGCACCTATTCCTTGCAATGACAGGCTCATATTTATTTTGAAGTTTTCTGATGTTCTAGGAGCAAGATATGCTGTATGTGGCTCTATAAGAGTTGCATAAGAGTTTATAAAGTACTGAAATACATCTTCATTATTTGACTCCGATACTCGTTTTGCAATTCTGTTATATCTTTTACTGAGGGTCTCTTTGATTTTATCATCTTGTTTGCCTGCAAGTTTTAGATTTAAAAAATCATTTTTAACTCTTTTACGCCACAAGTCATTCATTGCCTCTACCGTTTCAACCCAGCTTTGCTCTTCTCGGTTCCAGATATATTCCTCTGCAACTGCATAGTTAAACGGCTTTTCAAGCAGGCTTAGTGCATAGTCTGTTCGCTCTTGGATTCTTTTTATATATAGAGTAAAAATTCTAAATGCCATATCTACTTCGCCAGTTTTTATCGCATTATCAATGTCATTTTTGTATACCTGAAAGCTCTTAACATCTTTGGCATAAAAATATACTTTGTTGGGATCTAGGGTGTCAATATAGTTATCAAGAATTTTTACCGAAAACGCATCATCCAGCCTGATGGGTCGATAATGTAACTGCTCCAATAGTCTAACTAGCCAACGACTAGTTTCCTTTTGATATGGCTCTGGTTGCAGATTGACCTGTATTGGCTTGGCAGCTATATTGTTGAGACTCAATAATAGTACCATTGTAGCGATAAATTGTGTTACTTTACTTTTCATATATAATCTCGTGAACTTTTTAATATGTTAAATGACTAATGGATTAGTTATAATAGTATAGCTCAATGTCCGACAAAACAAGTCATTGAGGGAATGTTATAACAAAAAATTGGACAATACAAAGCAATAAGGGTTTCATTTTGTTATAATTGCGTCCATGTTGGCTGGTATTGCCAACAATTTTAGCTATGAATATATATCATATATATGTATTTTACTTGAAAACCACGTATTAAACCTTATGTAGTGACTAAGTAAAAATAGACATCATAGTGCAGGATATGTTCAGGTACTATGTAAATAATAAATAAAACAATAAATAAAACAAAATTAATTAATTTTCCATTGGAGAAAAATTTTATGAAAAAGACTGTAACAAGTTTAATGGTTGGCACTTTACTAGCAACCTCCGTATCGATTGCAGGTAATTTAGATACTGACAATCAGAAAACAAACTACATGATTGGTACCGATGTTGGTGCTTATATCAAAAAAAGCGGCATGGATTTTGACAGTGATGCATTTATGGCAGGAATTAATGACGCTGCAAGTGGTGCAGAGTCTCAACTTTCTCCAGAACAAATCACTACATTACGTCAGGCACTACAAGCTGAGCAACAAGCAGCTCAAGCATCCCAACGTGAAGAAATGATGGTAAAACTTGAAGCTGACAAAGTTAAAAATCTGGAAGCTGGCACTGCGTTTATGGCGGACAAAGCCAAAGCCAAAGGCATTTCAAGCACAGAATCAGGCATGTTGTATGAAGTCATGACTAAAGGTGATGGGGCAAAACCTGCATCTGCTAATGCCACAGTTGTAGTACATTATGTTGGTACACTAATTGATGGCACCACATTTGATAGCTCGGTAGATCGTGGGCAACCAGCAACATTTGCCCTAAATCAGGTAATCAAAGGCTGGACTGAAGGTCTGCAATTAATGAATGCCGGTTCCAAGTACCGTTTTTACATTCCGCCTAATTTAGCTTATGGGTCAGATGCACGTCCTGGAAGCCCTATTGGACCAAACAGCACCCTGATTTTTGAAGTTGAGTTGATTGAAGTTAAGGATACTAAGGATGCAGAACCAGCGGAATAGTTATTCCCCCAAAGTCAAAGCCTTCTTTATTTAAGGCTATTGACTGGTTTTTTTATGGGCAACCACAAGGGTTGCACCGTACAATACATATGCTCTATTTTGAAAATCCGTATGGTGTACCCCTTTACCCTCTTCATCAGGTGAACCGTAATTCATATCGGGATTAGGGTATTATTCAGTCATATTCTGGCGGGACGAGCTTTAGTGCTTCTTCCAGAGATGTTTTTCCTGCTTTTAATAGGCTAGCAATAGAAAGTCGCAGTGGCTGCATACCTATTCTGTATGCTTCCGCTGCTACTGTTTCTGATGGTACCTTGTCTTTAATCATTTTACGTAGCCCGCTGGTAACTGGCATAATTTCATAGACTCCTGTGCGACCATGATAGCCTGTGTTTCTGCATTCCAGACAGCCAACTTTGTGATAGATTTTATCGGGTAATTCCAGATTCCAAGGGTGTATCAGTGAAATCCATGCCTCGGCATCAACCTTGGATTCGCCTTTGCAGTGTTCACATAGCAATCTAACTAATCTTTGGGCAATCACACCTGCTAAAGTTGAGCGAAGTAGATAATCTGGTACACCTAAGTCTAATAGACGGTTAATTGCCGATGGGGCATCATTGGTATGCAGGGTTGATAGGACTAGATGCCCAGTAAGAGATGCCTGCACTGCCATTTTTGCGGTTTCTAAATCACGAATTTCACCAACCATGATAATGTCTGGATCTTGGCGCATTAGGGTTCTGATACCACTGGAGAATTCCAGACCAATTTTTGGATTGACCTGCATTTGATTGAGTTCTTGAAATACCATTTCTATGGGGTCTTCAACTGATGAGACGTTGACTTCTTCGGTTGCCAGCTTTCTTAGGGTTGAGTACAAGGTGGTAGTTTTACCAGAACCAGTTGGGCCAGTAACTAAAACTATGCCATGTGGCCGATAAATCATTTGTAACCATTGCCTGACCTCATCTTTGGAAAAACCCAGGTCTTCATAGTTTTCGACTACAGCATCTGGGTCAAAAATACGCATTACACATTTTTCCCCGAATGTTGTGGGCATGGTTGAGACTCGTAGCTCGACCTCTTTGTTGTCGGTTGACAGGGTTTTTATTCTGCCATCCTGGGGTTTTCTTTTCTCGGCTACATCAATGCGTGACAGAATTTTAATGCGACTAACCACCGCACTCATAACTAATGCTGGCAGGACATAAACATTATGCAAGCGTCCGTCAATTCTAAATCTGATTATCGATTCTTCCCGTTTTGGCTCTAGGTGAATATCACTGGCTCTTTGTTCAAAGGCGTATTGCAGGAGCCAGTCCACAATATTAACAATATGTTGGTCATCGGCAGTTAAATCTCCTTTTGAGCCTAGTTTTACCAGTTGCTCCAGATTTAGGATTGGGTCTAGGGTTCTGCCTTTGTGTTGTTTTTGTGCGTGTTTAACCGACTGGTTTACCCCATAAAATTCAAATAGCAATCTCTGCACATCCAGAGGGTTGGAATGTACCCTGATAACATTTAATTTTAGGATACGCTGTAACTCTTCAACCCATGATGTATCAACTGGGTCAGCTACGGCGAATGTAACAGAGTCAGTTGAGATTGCAACGGGCAGTATCTTGTGTTTTGTGGCATAGGCTTGGGAAACTGCTGAGGTGACTTTATTAACGTTGACTTTGGTTGGATCAACTTTTAAGTAGTCAATATCGTGTAATGCGGCAACAAATTGGGTGATAAACTCAATAGAGACTGGTTTGCCAGTTATGTTGTTGACTAGTTTATAGTCAGATAAATTAACATAGGGATGTACGGATGTCGCTGCCGTTAACTTTGAGTTGCGTAATATCCTGCTGGCATCTTTTTTATCAATTATTCCTTGGCTATATAGCTGTTTGATAATTGGTGAAATTTTTGTAGTTAATGATTGCTGGCTATTCATAAAATATTTACTGGGTACCTTAGGGTATCATTACCTGATAAACCATATCAGCTAATGATACTCCCAACATTGTATTTAGGTTTTTTGGATTAATTACTTCTTTGGTTTTTCCGATAATTGTTTGGTTGTCGTTTACTAGCATAATGACATGTGAACAATATGCCTGTACATATTGTATATCATGGGTAACAATAATGATTAACTTTTTATCACTTAGTTGTTTCAATAGTTGCATTAATTTATATCGAAATGCCATATCCAGATGGTTTAAGGGCTCATCTAGCAGCATTATTTCACTATCCTGGGCTAAAATTGTGGCAATCTCAACCTTACGTAATTCTCCACCTGAAATTTGCTGAATACTACTGTCTTGTAGTTCATTTAATTGCATGTGGTTAATTGCGGTAGCAATTGCTTGTTGGTCAGTATGTTTATCTGCTGTACATTTATGCCAAGGGTATCGACCATATGATATTGCTTGCTTAACCGTACAATTGAGACCTGCTTCTAATAATTGGGATAAAAGAGCAATATTTTGAGCCCGAGATATGGCACTAAACGTTGTTAATTCCCTGTCATTGATTTTGATACTGCCAGTATTGTACTTGAGTAGACCAGCCAGAGTATGTAGCAATGTGGTTTTGCCAGTACCATTTTTGCCTAAAATTGCCCAAAACTCACCTGGATTGAGCTCTATATTTAGATCTGTAATTAGAGTCTTTCCAGCAATTTCGATGGCTAGATTCTTTATCTCCATCATATTTTTTTGCGTAGCAAGATTAAAAATACAGGCACGCCAAAGAATGCGGTAAATATTCCTACAGGTAGTTGAATTGGTGCAACTATAGTCCTTGCAAAAGTATCTGCAATCAACAAAACCAATGCTCCAATAATGGCACTAAGGGGAATTAATAAGGCGTGAGAGTTACCCACCAATAGTCGGGCAATATGTGGTACTACCAGACCAACAAAACCAATAGTACCTGCCATACTCACTGCAATTGCAGTAAATATTGAGGCAGTAACTAGCAAAATTAAATTAATTTTTTTGACATTGACACCACATTTTTGGGCAAAAAATTCTCCTCGTGCTAACAAATCAAGTTCCGGGTGATATTTATATGCCCACGCTGTCCCAACAAGGAGGACTATTATTGGTAAAACAAAAGACTGCGAGTAGCTCAAATCACCCATTAGCCAAAATAACATTCCTTTGGTTGCTGACATTGGGCTTAGGGTTAAGATTAAACTAATTATAGCTCCATAGGCAAATGCGATAACTACGCCACTTAATAATAGGCTGTTAGTATTTAGACCCTTGTTGGATGAAATTTTTATTAAAAATAATAAAGAGAATATACTGGCAATAAAACCTGCCAACATAAACAGCCAAAATGGTAAAAATATACCACTGGCAATAATAGCCAGCTGGATACTGGCTGATGCCCCGGATATTCCTAAAATATATGGGTCCGCTAGTGGATTTTTGACTAAATTTTGAATCATCAAGCCAGCAATCGACAATAAAGCACCAACACTAATAGCATTTATGGCTCTAGGTAAGCGAATGGACAGAATAATATCCTGTAGCTGCGGTAATTGGGCATTGCCCCAGATTGCAGATATTGGTATGTACTGACTGCCAAGTGACAGGGACAATAATATCGCAATTATCAGAATAATTAGTAGTAGCGGAATATAGTTGTACTTAAATAACCTCAAGGAAACAACTATTTTACTAACTCCGCCGATGAAATTTTATCTACAGATATAGTCAATATGGCACTGCCTGTTTTGTAAATTATTTCTATTTCTACAAGACCGTTAGTTACAGATTTAACCAGTCCAGTAATAGGACGACCTCGTGCGGTTTTAACCCTAACCTTTTTATTAATTGCCGTGTTGAGCCTATTAACTGCTATCTTTCTGGATGTTTTAATTCCAGTTGTATAAATTGCGGGTTTACGTTTATCAGCTTTTTGTTTTTTGATAACTAGTTTATCTTGTTTTTCCAGTTGTTGTCGCCTAATCGTTTCCTGTTTAAGTAGTTCAGTATCAATACTGGTAAAATCAATGTCGCTTAAGGTGACGGGTAAATAATTGTTTTCGGTTGTTGCCACTTCGACTATAGAGTTTTCATATAAGGTACGTTGATCTATTCGATAAATATCACTTAAATATTTTCTCTCATTAAGGGTGATGATGGCATTATATTCAATCTCTGGTGCTAGCATTCTTTGATACCAGTTTAGCAATACTTTAGGTAACTCTTTGGCAAAATGATGGCGTAAATATCTTTGTACATGTTCTGCTGAACTCAAACGATATGCGGCAAAAGATGACTTGTAATTTCGTATACAGGCATTGTTTCTGGTTAAATTAAAACCGTTATCCAAATAAGAGTAATATAATTTTTCAACTATTAATTCATCAAGATCAATCTGGGTATCGCTATAGGCAGATTTTAAGTTACTTGACCAAATACTAGAAAATAAATTCTCTGCATCTAAAATCAAGTCTACATCCAAACTACCATTCAGCTGGCGGGAGTAAAAAAGATCCAAATTATATATTTGCTCATCATCAATAATATTTTTCCATGATTTATCATCAAAGGATGTATAAGACTCGCGGCTACAACCAAAGCTACCTGCATAGCCAGCTATTAACGCCCACATACTTTTGTCCCGTAGCGAGCCAAGAACATCATTAGATTTATTATCCAGGCTAGCTGTATTAACCGATACTGATAAAGTTTCTGGCAACATATAGGTTAGATCCCCTGCACTGGTCTTTAGGATAAACATCGGACTGGTAGTTATGGTTACACTACCTATTTCAAAACTTTGTGAATGATTTTCTGGCTTAAAAGTAAGATTTGTTATGATGATTTTACCATCTAGCTTGCTATTAATACTTTGATGCGACCACTCACCTAGAGCAGATGCATGATCCAAAACTGCCTTGGCAAATACCTGTGCATTGGTATAGTATCGCCAAACTGGATAAACTGCCAATAGTCCCAAAACCAATATAAAACCTAAAACTTTATTTTTCATTACTAACCTCTTTTTAATAATTCGTCATTACATAAATGGTTCAGCAAATCCTGCAAATGCACTAATCATTATCGTTTGAATTTGCCTGGATGACAATTCTACATCCGGAAAATTGCCTACATTTTTATAATTTTCATAAAAATCTGGATGATTTATCCCAACCGCTACCTTTCCATACCGTAACTGAAAGCTACTAGAGTAGCGAAACGGCCAAATATCTAGCACCGGCAATGACCTAGATAAGGTTGCCATCATACCACTAAAAAAGCTTAACACAGGAATTTTTTTATTAGGAGCAATAATCCATGAGTTTTCAGGACTCATATCTTCATCGATAAACTGACTTAATTGCTTGGCAAGTTCCGTTGATTTTATGATTAACCCTGATTCGGTATTAAGAATGTCAGAACGGTGATCAAAATTATGTGAGCCAATTAGTGACGTATACCCATCAATAACTATTGATTTGGCATGTAGGCCAAATCTGGTATCCACACTTGCTGCAACTGCACCAAACATCTTGTGCTTGTATTTTGGGTTTTGCTTATATTCATAAATATTTAAGCCAAGGCGTTGCATGTATTTTTTTTTGTGTTTGAATGAAATAGCATAAACATAATAGGCATCAGTAGAAGACAGGCTGTTGGTTGATACGGTAATTTGTACATCTGGTTTGTTCTTATGTAATGACTTTAATGCCCGATAGGCTTTGCGACTCAGAACCAGATATGGAGTTTGTAACAATAATTTTTTTTCAGCTGACAATATTAGCTCTTTAATTTTTAAAGTCATCTGCTTGTATTTTTCTGCACTTTGCCTGTTTTTGGTAAATAATTTATCTGGAGAATCGCTAAAATACTCAACACTATCTACCGCAATAGCAGTATCAGTAAATTTTTTCTGGATATAATTAAAATTATATGACTTAAGATTTATAGTACTAGATTTGCGTTTATAAGCAACTGCCCAGTTAGATTTTTTTTCCTGATTATTTAATATCCTATATACTATATCATCTAGGTTTTCCAGAGGCACAACCCATTTGGCATGCCAGAACTCAGCAAAAGAGGCTTTCATTTGTTGGGCTACAGTCCCTCCTATTACCAGTGCATCTCGGTCTTTATAGTTAAAGTTTGGATCCCAGTCAAAGTATCTATCATTGTAGTTTCGACCACCAGTTATGCCATATTTGCCATCAATCAAAAATAGTTTATTGTGCATTCTTCTGTTTAAGCTGTATAAACAGCAGGCAATGGCACCAACAAAATCAAAGACCGAGGTGTGTGCCTCATTAAAAACTGGATTAAACAAACGAATATTAAGATTTGCATGCAAGGTTGCCAACTCCGCTAAGAACCAAGTGTCACCCATGGAAAAAAGTTGGTCAATAATAATATTCACTCTAACACCACGTTTGGCAGCCTCAAGGAGCTCTGCTAAAACCAGATGACCAGATTCATCATTTACCCAGATAAAAGTTTGAATATCTATACTTGTTTGTGCCGCCTTGATTAAATGCAGGCGGACAAGTAGAGAGTTCTCACCTTTTTCTAACAGGCTAACATAATCTTTGCCAGTGATAAGGGAGTTATTGTATAAATCCAATAACGGCGTGTCAATTGCACAGCGTGTAGTGTTGGTGATGGGGCAATTTACAGTTTTGTCTTTTTTGATGTAAGTTAACTCATTAACCTTGCGAATGATCTCAGGGCTTGGATGGCAAGCAGCCAAGAGACAAAAATATAAAAATATGAGGAGTAACTTATGCATGTATAAAGGCTACTTTATCAGGTTTCCCTGTTGTAGCAATGGTTAAACCAAAATTTGGTATTTTATTAAAATTTAATAGAGTGAGTCCTTTGCTAGTCATTGCCATTGTGTTGTTATCGGTTAAGTAATTATCTGCCAAATAGTACCATAGTCTACCACCTTGTGCCTTACAAACTGCTTCTTTTGCAGTCCAAAGATTGTAAAAACTGGTTATCATATCTGCTAGAGGAAGACTTTTTAAATACTGATATTCATTGTGGTGAAAATACCTTTGGGCAATTTGTAAATGCTTTCTGTTGGGGTTTCTATATTCCACATCAACGCCAATGCTGCCAAGTTTGGTAAATGCTTGTACTATTATATGTTTGCTGTGACTAATGGAAAAGTCTATTCCTGCTATACTAGGCTTACCATTTTTATTGCGATATATATTAAGGTTAGCAGGTTTAACGTCAAGATAGTGGCAAAGATTTTCTGTCAGTTTTTCTTTGGAATAAAGTTTAGGCTGTGCCTTAACCTGATAAATGTGCAGATTAATCATTTAGGTTTAATGGTGCTGAGGCTTTTTATGGATTTTCTAGGTGCATCAAGAACTTGTGTTAGCATCGTATTTTCTGTATTGGGATTTGGGTTTAATTGTGATTGGGCCTTGTTTTTCAGGGTGTCTGCCCTTTATATCTTTATAAAAATCACGAATAATTTCCATATCAGCATCTATGTCACCACTAGGCATAAATGTTTTTTTTATACCGATTTCTTTATTAGCAAAATCAAGACCAGCCATAGCTATTGGGACTTTAGCCTCCAGAGCAATATAGTAAAAACCTGAACGCCAGTACTTTATATTAGAGCGGGTACCCTCAGGTGCCAATGCCAGAGCTATTTCTGTTTGAGAGTTAATATATTCAGCCATGCGGGTAGTCAGTTTATTCTTGCTATTTCTATCTACCGCAAAGCCACCTAGAGCTTTAAATAAATATTTCTGTGGCCATTTAAACAATGCTGCTTTACCCATATACCTAAAAGGAATACCTGCAGAAAAAACATACAATATGCCTAGAGGAAAGTCCCAGTTGCTAGTATGTGGTGCAGCAATTACCACATAGCGTTTTTCTTTAGGCAGAACGGTGATGGTTTTCCAGCCAAAAACTCGTAATACTGTCTTAAACAACCATCTAATCATCACAAAATTCTTCTACATTTGATGCTACCATAGTCAATATATCATATTGTGCTACTACTTCATTATTTTGATTGCTAATAGCGATATCCCAACGTACCTCGCCATAACCTTTGCCGCGTCTATAGGATTTCTGCTTGCAGGTTAAACGTACAGTTAAATCATCCCCTGGATAAACTGGCTCGGTAAAACGCAAATCATCAACTCCATAATTGGCTAACACAGGTCCTGGATTAGGTTCAACAAATAGACCAGCTGCCATTGATACAATAAAATAGCCGTGAGCAACCCGCCCATCAAAAAATGGATTAGCACTCGCAGCAGTTTCATCCATGTGAGCATAAAACCTGTCGCCACTTAAGTCTGCAAATTTTTCAATGTCATCAAGAGTAATTGTGCGTGGTGGAGAAATCAGAGTTTGACCTATTTCCAGTTCCTCATAGTGTAATTTAAAGGGATGCTTTGGTGCATTTATCTGTTTGGCATTGCCTATATATTTTTGGCAGATTTTACTAATTATTGTAGGTGAGCCTTGTAATGCCGTGCGTTGCATATAATGTTTGACCCCACGAATACCGCCCATTTCTTCACCACCACCAGCACGTCCAGGTCCTCCATGGGTTAAATGCGGTAATGGTGAGCCGTGCCCCGTTGAGAACTTGCCACTATCACGATTAATCAAAACCATACGCCCATGATAACAGGCAGTTTGCATTACTAGTTCATTAACACTGTCATCGTCATACCCAAATATAGAGCCAACTAATGAACCTTGACCCATGTTTGCCAATTGTGCTGCCTCATCCAATGTATCATAAGGCATTAAAGTACTCACTGGGCCAAAAGCCTCAATATCATGTACCTCGGTATCCTCAAATGGTTTTGCACAAGCCATTAAAACTGGTGAAATAAATGCACCAGCCTGAGCATCAGCTCCAACTGTTTCCAATTCGTTTGGATTGCCATAAATCAGTTCTGCATAATTAGATAGTTGTGCCACACGTTCTCGCACCTCGGTTCTTTGACCTTCACTTGCCAGCGAGCCCATTTTGACCCCTGCTGTTTGTGGATTACCTATAGTAATTTTGGCTAGCTGTGCAGACACAGCCTCTGCCACAGGGGTTAATAATGCCCTAGGAACAATCGCACGGCGAATAGCAGTACATTTTTGCCCGCATTTTACCGTCATTTCCTTGACTATCTCCTGCACATAAAAATCAAATTCTGGCATAGCAACTTTAGTATCAGGAGTTAATATGGAGCAATTCAACGAGTCTGCTTCCATAGTAAAACGCACCGAATGTTGCATAATGTTTTTATTCGACTTTAAATACTGACCTGTTGTTGCCGAACCAGTAAAAGCGACCAAATCTTGGCAGTCAAGATTATCCAGTAAATCACCAGTAGCACCACAAATCAATTGCACTGCACCGGCGGGCAAGATTGCAGACTCAACCATGGCACGAAACATAAGTTCAGTCAAAAAGGCGGTATTAGAAGCAGGTTTAACAATGGCAGGAACACCAGCTAATAATGCGGGTGCAATTTTTTCCAGCATCCCCCAACATGGGAAGTTAAAGGCATTGATATGTACTGCCACTCCTCGTAAAGAAGTACAGATATGCTGACCAATAAACTGATCACTGGCAGAAATAGCTTCGTACTTGCCATCTATAAAAACATTATGGTCAGGCAGTTCTCTACGACCCTTACCAGAGTAGACAAACAAGGTACCTATACCACCCTCAATATCAATCCACGAATCAAGTTTGGTTGCCCCAGTTAAGTAAGATAGCTGATAAAACTCATCCTTACGTTTTAGCAGGTATAGTGCCAGTTCTTTTAACATTAATGCCCTTTCATGGAAGGTCATTGCCCTTAAAGCCGTACCACCTTTGTCCTTGGCAAAATCTAACATGCCAGAAAAATCTAGCCCAGTAGATGAAATTTCAGCAATTTGCTCGCCATTAAGTGCATTAAAACATGGTCGAAAACCATCATTGGCAGTATGCCACTGACCTTTTGCATAAGATTGGAGTTGATACATAATTTAAACCAGTTTGTTAACAAAGATAGGAGAATCTACTGCAAAAAATGTATTTAGTCCAGTTTTTTCGCAGTAGATTATTCTTTCTCTCATCAGGCACTAATTAGTGCTTGATGAGAGAAAGAATAATCTACTGCGGAAAAGCTTGTTGTTTTAGCTTTATTACAAACTGAACCCGATCTGGGTTTGTAGAATTTATAGCTGACACTTTGCTGTGGTGATAACGGGCAATTAACTGTACTATGTGTAAGCCTAGACCAAGATGAGAGCTGTTGCTACTTTGGTCTTGTTTGTTTTTTGGTCTTGCCGTAACTAGTGAGTCAAAAATATTAATTTGAGGGTTGTTAGGCAACTGTGAACCTGAATTTGTTAAATACAAAAACACATGCTCTTTATCTGCATATAACCCTAATTCAATATATCCTGAATCAGGGGTAAAATCCTGAGCATTGTCTATTAACTTATCTAGCAATTGAGCCATCAGGTCACTAGATCCGCGAATATAGATGTCTTTGTCAATAATATTTAATCGCAAATTCGGGATAAAGCTCATATATGAGTTTCCTAATTGTTGACATAACTCCGTTAAGTTAAATTTTTCTCTAGGGGTGTTTTCCAGCG
>UOEW01000242.1_pt1 | contig 14498 bp, 8 predicted proteins | sample 1988701 | NCBI WGS metagenome assembly UOEW01 (sample SAMEA4712195, study PRJEB27164) | hydrothermal vent metagenome | biome: marine basaltic hydrothermal vent biome; feature: marine hydrothermal vent; material: mineral | place: Pacific Ocean | collected 2011-06-14/2011-07-23 | depth 1719 m | reverse complement strand
TAACCCAACTGCACATAACCCATATTAAAATAAATATAATTGGTTGAGCATAAATTGGCAGTAACTGATTTGTTTTTAAGTGGTTAATAGAGCGATAAGTCCAGGGTTTATATTCTGTCCAGTAGTTAAACAACACAAAATAGTCAGACAAATAATCATACTGTCTTAATAACATTGACTGTATTGTAATTGCATTATTTGCAGCCATGGCAAGGCCTAGGTGTTCTTGTGGGACAAAACTCAACCCAAGTTGTACTATTTCGCCCTTCCAGTTGGGGTTGTTAGCTAATAAATTTATTTGTGCATTTTCGCTAGGCTGCAACAACTGCATATCATAGAAGCTAGGATCATCCCTTATTTGCCAAACTAATATAGGCATATAGTTTTTTGACAGAGCTGTTATTGCCAGTTGTAGAGCGGGGTAATCGCTAGCTTTAAAGGCAGCGGTGTGAAATAAGATATCAGCCTCACCAGTCTCATTTAACCTAAAAGAAATTGATTTTTCGGCTTTATCAGAAATATCTACTCCATAAACTACTTGCCAATTCTCATTTAACAAATCCTTTGTAGCAATTTGGTTATGTGCCCCATCATCACTGAGGATTAGATACACAGCAAAAGAATATAAAAGAATAAAGACTGCTAATACCGTCAGTATCATTCGAATATTTATTTGTTTTAACACCTAGCTCGGTTTTCCTCTCTTAAAGTTTTGCAATAATTTGCCCGCATATCTAAATTCACATTTTGTTATTCACTATACTCCCAAATCTTGAGATGGGGTTTTCTCACTCCCACACTCTGCGTAGGAATGCATATATGATAGCTTAAATCATAAACTGACCCTAATCTTTAATTTAATTTATTACAATTTTGTGATGAAGTTAAAAACTTCTCACATTTGTGGAAACTTTAATAGTAATACTCCGAGCATTTATATATTATGTATACAATAGAGGTGTATATATAGTGCTTGACCAAGAAAGTATTCGTAGCGAGGGAAAGTCTGGTTTTTGCCAAAATCCAGCTTTTCCGCAGTAGAATACTCTTTCTCGGTCAAGCACTATATAACTAAAGTATACCTAAATTATTAACTACTTATAAAACATGAGGGCAATTCCGACTATGCAGGTCGAGGTCAATAAGCAGGACTCAATATTATTACCATCATTAGGGCATGTTATATTTGGCACTGATGCGGCATGTGACTTTGTGTTAAATAGTGAAACATCATCTTCGAGACAAATATGCTCAGTTATACATGATAAAGCCGCCTGTATTCTGGAGGTTTTTAATCAGGAAGAGGTCTATATCAATGATTTGCCAGTTAAGGAAATGGCAATATTACATCCTGGAGACACGATTCGTATAGAGCAACAACAACTAAAAATCATTGATGAAAACAACTTGCCTAAAGCATGTTCTGTCCCTTTTGAACTAAAAACCCAGGATGACTCAGATACTTTGTTAATAACATCTGTTACCGGAATAAGGAGTTTTAATAAGGGTAGTCATGGAGAGTTAGCGATTGTAGGCAGTCAAAATGGCTTTACGCATAAACCATTATCTGCAACTGATATATCCTTTTCCGTTACATATATTGATGGCAACCTGACTTTGCTATGTCAAAAAGATAAAACTATAGAAATCAATGGCAATAAAGCTAGTTATGTTGTACTGAAAAATGGAGATTATATTTCTACAGGAGCTGCAAAATATTGTGTAGAATCACCTGGCACATCATCTTTTTCAAAATATAGTCCATCACACCCAAGAAACATTCAACTTTCAGAAGAGTATCTGGTTAATAATTCCCTCGATGAAAAACCATCCTCTGGTTTTCTTAAAAATAACCTATGGTGGATTACATTACTAACTGGTTTAGTTATTATTACGATTTTATTGGTTGTTTTAAAGAATTTTTAAAACTTATAGTGTGACTTGTATGATTAAAACACCTCGCAAACCGTTGCCCTATAATAAATACGGATATTTATCAATGAATATGTACGCAAGGTTATTATAAAATAATGGTACGCAAGTGTATGTCCAGAGAATCAATAGAAAACAAAACGGTAAAGTCTACACCTCAATAATTCTAGCAAGAAGCTATCGTGAAAATGGCAAACAAAAAAGAGAAACCATCGCAGTATTAGCAAATCATATGGCGGCATTTATGTGATGAGTGAAATCTGTAAACGTCTAGGAGCTTGTCCGAGAATAAAAACCTACTGCGGAAAAGCTGGATTTTGCCAAAATTCCTCCTTATTTTCGTCAAATAGCCAGCTATTCTTCTCAAATAACGAGAAATTTTGCTTAAAACCAGACTTTCCCTCGTTACGAATACTTTCTCGGTCAAGCACTTATATAGTGCTTGATCGAGAAAGAGTATTCTACTGCGGAAAAGCTGGATTTTGCCAAAATTCCTCCTTATTTTCGTCAAATAGCCAGCTATTCTTCTCAAATAATGAGAAATTTTGCTCAAAACCAGACTTTCCCTCGCTACGAATACTTTCTCGGTCAAGCACTATATAGTTTTGAATAATGAAAAATAATTTTAACAAACACGGGCGACCACAAGGGTCGCACCCTACGGAAACACAATTAAATCACAAAACTGCCGTAGGGTGTACCCCTTTGTGGGTACCCGATTGTAAAAGAGATGGCTGTCATAATATACTCTGAGTTCTCTCTATAAAAACTGCTATTTTATCTGTATACAGGCAAAATAGTAGTGGCAAAATCGACCAAGTTAATTGTCGTTTAATACCCCAGTAGTTTAGAACAGTCGTCTAGCTGTTACCACAATGCTCATTGGAGTCATACACATGTCCGTGTTCCAGCTCGGTACTTGAGGCTTCTCTGACATTAGTTACTTCAACGGCAAAATTAAGTTCTACCCCAGCAAGTGGGTGGTTGTTATCGATAAATACATCCTCACCCTTAACATCTGTAACTTTAACCACTGTCATTTGACCTGTGGCAGTTTTGCCTTGAAACTGCATATCTGCTTTGATGTCCATATCTGGGGGAAACTGAGTTCTTGGTACTTTGTGGATTAATTCTTTATTGTATTCACCATAAGCATTAGCTGGGGCAATGTTTACATCGAATATATCGCCAGTAGTTTTATCAATCAAGGCATCTTCTAATCCCTTAATGATATTACCAGCGCCAATTAGAAAGCTAAAGTTGCCATCTTCAGACTTGTCGATGATATTGTTGTCATTGTCAGTTAAGGTATATTTAATGTTTACTACATTTTTATTGGCTATTTTCATTTTATTTACTTTTTTTAAGGTCATTTATTACAGTGGCTAAGAATCTTGCTGCCTCTCCCCCAGTTACCGCTCGGTGATCAAAGGTTAATGATAAAGGAATCATTCTATGTACTTCAAAGCCCCCAAGTACGGGAACAACTTCCTGTAATAATCTACCTGATGCCATAATGGCAACGCAAGGAGGTGTAATAACTGGGGTGGCATATCGACCAGCAAAAACTCCAAAGTTTGATAACATGATAGTAAAATCTTTCATATCAGCAGCGGGAATGCTTCTGGTTTTTATCTGTTCTTTTATGCTGTTCATGCCTGAGCGAATCTGAACTGCATCAAGCTGTTCACAGTTCCGCAGAGTTGGAACAAATAGCCCATCTGGGGTGTCAACGGCAATTCCAATATCAACATGTGAGATGATTCTTCTGGCTAGTTTTTCACCATTAAACCATGAGTTCAATGCTGGTTCAGCTTCTATGCCTTTAACCATTGCTCTGATTAATCTGGCAGTTATATCAACGCCGCTTGGCCATTGGTAAATATCAGCATCATCCATAATTGTGGTAGGAACAACTTGTGCATGGGCATCTGCCATAATCCGTGCCATTGCACGGCGGGTACCTTTGACCTGTTGCCACTGGTCATTGACTTTATTGCTACTAGTTGAGGCTTGTACAGATTTTACCGCTTCTGCTTTGACCGGTTTGGTTGGAGGTGGTGTTGCAGTTGCTTGCTCTTGATGAGCTTCTGACTCCATTTCATGGGTCAGACGAATATCGCTCGGGCGAATCACTCCACCAGCACCTGTTGCTACTACATCATTTAAATTTACTTTGAGTTTTTTGGCTAGAGCTTTTACTGCTGGGGCAATTTTGACACTTCCTATACTGGTAATATCACTAACTACCTTATTGCTGGTTTCCATTTCACCGACAACTGTGCCGCTGTCATTACCAGATGAAACTTCGGCTTTTGATTTTGGGTATTGTGACGCTAGTGGTAATTCATTGTCCAAATCATCAATTAAATCAACAATATCATCCTTAAGTTTGGCTGCTGTATCTTCTTGCCCGTCAAATTCAACCAGCACTGCACCAGTGTCAATAACATCACCAGGTTGCCCATGTAATTTGGTAATTGTTCCCGAATAAGGGCAGGGTACATCAACTACTGCTTTGGCAGTTTCCATCGACACCATTGGCTGATCTTCTTTGACTACATCGCCTTCTTTTACATGCCATTTAACAATTTCTGCATCTGGCAAACCTTCACCTAAATCTGGTAGGTTAAATATATTCATGATACCTCCATCACTTCATTAACTGCCTTAAGTATTCTTGCAACCGAGGGCATATATTTTCTTTCTAATTTAAATAACGGCATAATTGTATCATAACCCGTTACTCTTTTAACTGGTGCCAACAATGAATATAGACCATGTTCAGCTAGATTTGCCGCAATTTCTGAACTAACGCTACAGTGCTTGGCAGCCTCCTGAACAATTACACAGCGACCTGTTTTTTTGACCGACTCTAGAATTGTGCCCATATCAAGTGGGCTAATTGTGGCAACATCAATGACCTCTGCCGAAATACCATCGGCAGCCAGTTTTGTAGCTGCCTCCATAGTTTCTTTGACCATAGAGCCCCAGGTGACCAAAGTGATGTCGGTGCCTTCACGTAGTTCAAAACACATATCCAGTGGTAACTCTTCACCGTCATCTATTACTTCCTCTTTAACCAGTCGGTAAATTCGTTTTGGTTCTAAAAATAATACGGGATCAGGGTCGCGAATAGCTGCCAGTAATAATCCATAAGCTCTTGAGGGCGATGATGGAATGACCACTCTAATACCTGGAATATGAGCAAAGATTGCTTCAACACTTTCAGAGTGATGTTCAGGTGCATGAATACCGCCACCAAAAGGGGCACGTATTACTAATGGGCAGGTTAATCTGCCACGGGTACGATTTCTAAATCTGGCAGCATGGCAGACTATGTGTTCAATCATTGGATAAATAAATCCCATAAACTGTGCCTCAGCCACTGGTCGCATTCCCTGAGTCGCCATGCCTATAGTCATCCCGGCAATCATAGCTTCTGCAAGTGGAGTATCAATAACCCGTTCTTCACCAAATGTTTGGGCTAACCCTGCTGTGGCTCTAAATACACCGCCGTTTATGCCTACATCTTCACCGAGTATAACTACATCTTTATCATGCTTAAGCTCATAGGCTAATGCTAGTGTTACTGCTTCTACCAAGGTAATATTTGCCATTATGGTTTAACTCCGCTCTCTAGTTGTTCAAATTCATGAGCAAATTTTCTTTGTTCAGCCAAGTCATGTGGCAATTCCGCAAACATATAATCAAACATATCGGTTACTACTGGTTTTGGTGTATCCTGATACTCTTTTACTGCCATTGCAACTTTCTGTGTGCAATCTGCTATTAATTTATTTTCTTGCTGAACACTCCATTGATTATTATTCATTAAATATTGTCTTAAGCGAATAATTGGTTCAAATTTTTTGGCGTTCTCAACCTCTTCATTCGGACGATAGCGACTGGCATCATCGGCAGTTGTATGGTCACTTAGCCTGTAGGTAATAGCCTCAATTACCGTTGCTCCTTTGCCATCACGAGCTCTTTGCAGTGCTGCCTTTACCTCATTGTGGACAGCAAACAGGTCATTGCCATCTACCTGAATACTGGGTAAACCACCAGCGATGCCTTTTTGTGCCAGAGTTTGACCTCGGCTTTGTTTTTTTCTAGGTACTGAAATTGCCCAGCCGTTATTGACAATCACCATTACCATCGGTAACTTAAAGGCACTGGCAGCATTAATTGCCTCTAAAAAATCACCTTTAGAACTACCACCATCACCAATTACCGTCACGGCACAGCGTGGTTCTTTACGTAATTTAAAGGCAAGTGCTGCTCCTGCAGCATGAGTATTTTGTGTAGCAATGGGTACACACCAAGGAAAATCATGTGGAGGACCAGAAAAATTGCTGCCACGTTCATCACCACCCCAGTAAAGTAGCACCTCGGACATTTTGACCCCACGGCAAAACTGGGTGCCGTATTCTCTATACATTGGAGCAAACACATCTTCATATTTCATAGCAGAACCGATACCAACATGTACCGCTTCATGTCCGAGTGATGAGGCATAAGTGCCAAGCTTACCTGTGCGTTGTAATGAGATTGCTTTTGCATCAAAAATACGGGTCATTACCATAGTTTCATATAAAGCTTTGATTTGTTCAAAATCTTTAGCAATAGCTGGAATTTTGTCCCCAACTAGTTCACCAGATGGTGCAAGATATTGAATATATTCAACATTAAAAGATGCGACTGTTGCCACGGTTATTTCTCCAAATAGTATAGTAATTTACAATTTACGCCGATGTATTACCCAAATCCCGATATAGAAATGTGTTTGATAGTGCAAGTAGTTGATGTGCATAGGAAAGTCATAAAAGCCGTAGTCACCTCATTGGTGATGAGGATTTTTATGAATTTTCTATATCGGGATTTGGGTATTATAGAGGAAAGTTATAAAAATTTCAGGATTTGGGGTTGCTAGCATAAAAAAACCTTCCATCTTCACAGATAGAAGGTTTTTGCTAGTCAAATTATCTAAAGGCTTCTTTAATGTGGTGTAGTAAATATCTTAACTGGCATATTAGTTCTTGACCAGGTTCCACCCTCGGTTCCCTGATAGGTGACATTCATATTTAAAATACCATCATTTTCATCACCATTATTATTGTTAAGAGTCAGTGATAAAGTTCCAGCAGACACATTAGTTACTGCAACTGGGGTTGCATCTCTAGCAAATCCACTAAATTCACGCATATCAAGGGTTGCTTCCTGACCTATTTGGAATCCACCCTGTACACCCTGAACCCAGCGTGCATTCCCATCAGCATCAAAATAGTAAATAGTAACCACTACTGTATCTCCAGTAGCTTCGGTATTATCAACAAAAGAAAGTGATAAACCCCAACCAGTATCATCAGACCCAGTCCACCACGTACCGCCAAAATCAGGAGTAGGGTAGTCACTTGCTGCAATCAGAGGTGCAATACACCAGTCGCCAGTTTGGCTACCTAGCTGCCAAGTAGCCAGTGCCACATTTTCAGCTCTATTTACGCCGTCATTACAAGCGGCAGAACCTGCGACTGTTGAACTATTAAAGTCTATTTTCAATATATTTGTTCCTATTGATGTATCAACCGTATTTGGATTGCCCGCACCAATTGGACTGACTGAGTGATCATAAATAAATCTTATTAAAGTATCCTCATCCATATTTATATTTAATACATTGTTTTCTAAAGTTGATAAAGAGGTATACCACTCAGGCGTACCATCATCTTTATAGGTATAAAAAACGGTATAATATAAATCATTATTGGCAATTGGCTCTATCACAAAACCATGCCCACTTCGGCCTGGGTCATAATATAAACCAGGTTGGGGTTTATCTGGTGCAGTATTTACGGTACAGACGTTTGGTACTTGTATATTTGGGTATTGGATGCTATCTAGGTAGAAACCTTCCATTTTCACACCTGGATCAGTTGACAGTCTCCATCTAACTTTAATATCTTGTCCTTCAAACTGGGTTAAATCATGGCTATATGAATTAAACTGACCATTTGATGAGCCACTGAATGCTTTTTGGCTGGCTGGATAGCCACAGGCATTTACTGGATTTTCCGTAGTCTCAGAGAAGTCACCAGGGTAGCCTTCAATTGGGGGGAAGTCAACCCAGGTTGTACCATCATCAGTTGAGACTTCGACTACTACACCATCCCAGTTTGCTTCTAGGTCATAAAATGCCTTGTACTCTAAATTTGCAGTTTCGCTGGTTATGGAAAGTGTGTTAGACTTAATACTGGCACATGTGTTGTTGGGATAGTTTGAAAAATAGCTTAATTCTCCATCAGCTGCTCTGGCAGAAGAAATAGACCACGGGGGTGATAAAGTCATAGTTGATACATTATCTACATCTTCAAACACCTGTTGCGGCGTAGAACCTATGCCAATTGCCATAGTTCTTATACTACCAATATTTGATGTTTCATTGCCGTTATTTGGTCCTTGATTGGAAGTGCTATTATCCTCAGCTCTGACAATATAGTATACAGGTGTATCTGCAAGTGCTCTATCATCAATATAACTGGTAGCACCAAATGCAGTACTAGCGATTTTGTTGTCTGAAGATGGTATAAATCCTTGTTGTTCAGATCTATATATATTGTAGCGGACTTCATTCGTAGTAGGGCAGTTACTAGTTCCAGCACTCCAGCCAAGTTGAATTTGACATATATCTGCTGAATTATTTAAAATACTTACTGAATTTTGATTAAATGTTGGAGGAAAGTCACATGCTTGCTCCGAGGTTATTGCAGTACAGGCAGATAAACCTCCCAGTCCCTTATATTGAGCAGCTCGTATTTTATATGCATAAGTTATTCCATTAAGGGTTGTGGCATCGGTAAATGCTGTGGTTTCAGAGTTGCCAACATATCTTAAGCCTTTAAAGTCAGCTGTTTCACAGTCACCTTCAACTCGATAAACTTCAAAAAAATCGGCATCACCACCACCTGTCCAGTCTAGCTGGATGCCAGTTTCACCCAGTGAAGATGAGGTTAAACCAGTAACATCAGCAAGTGAGTCTGGATCATTGTCAATATTATCAAAATCACCAGTTGCTACTAAGGCAAAACCCTGGCGGTTAGAGTTAAACGAGCCATCACCTGGTACTAAAGGTGCAGATACGGTAATGGTATAAATTCCTTCGGTTGGATTTGGTAACCGTACTTGCTCTACTGTATTTAGATCATCTCTGGTTCCACCCGTTGTGGAGGTAGCAACATCACCAAAGACATTGCCTTTATAAGTTGCACTGCCATTACTGACAACTAGGTCCAAATCATTAATCAGGGTTTTTAAAGTCCCTGGTGCTGCGGGTAAATCATACCAGACTAAGGTTATAGCTAAATCCTCACTGGATTTAACTCCTAACTTAAACTCCATTGATTGATTGGCTTTTAAGCCAGTTTTATTAGTTACTTCCCAAACCCGAATTTGTTTGTCACTATCTGCAAAAGAAATTGAGTTTGCCAAAAATACTCTGCCCCAGCCTATATCTTTATCAAAATGACCACCATCAACTCCGGCACCATTTATCAGTGTAGCTTTCATTAACGGACCTGTTGGAGTATGTACATCTGCTGGATTTGCCACACCTGTTGGATAAAACCCATCGGTGTAATATTGACGCATTAAAGCAGCACTGCCTGCGGCAATTGGGGTGGCCATGGATGTACCAGTAAAAGATATTCGTGCAGGGCTGGTAATGGTTGCATTATTGACCTTATTTCCTCGAGCAGACTCATTAAAAGTACCTGGTGCCATTATATCTGGCTTAATTCTATTGTCATCAGTAGGCCCTCTGCTAGAACCAGCACCAGGCTGGACGGAGTTCCCATGACCAGTCATGCCAACTGCGACAACATTTTTAGCATTACCTGGTGAGCCAATAGTATTATCTCCCAAGCTACCGTCATTGCCAGCAGCGACTAAAATCAATAAATCCTCATAGGTTCTGGTGTTAAAATCTACCCAAGAGTCGGTAAAAACATAGGCACCATCTCCCTCGCCGCCCCATGAGTTAGAGTGTATCCTAGCGTTTGCATTATAGGCCTGGGCAAATAATGCAGTAGTTATTCCAGTGAGCCCGGGTTCGCCATCATGATCCCCCCCGCTAACGATGCCGCCTATATCCTGAAATAAAATTTGAGCATTTGGTGCCATCCCATCATCATTATCATAGCCCGGATTTGTAGACGAAGAAATGCTTCCCTCAGGTCCACTCCCTATACTAAGTTGTCTATCGGCGGCTACCGCTCCAGTTACATGAGTGCCATGACCATTATTACTTTCTTCATAGGGCTCAGCTCCAGGTTGAGTAAAATAGCCATACACTTTTCTATCTGGATACACGGTACCTATAGCTGGAGGATGGGTAGTTTCAGCTGGGGTCACGATACTGGTAATAGTCTCGCCATTATCATAATGTACAAACCAGTCTTCATTGCTATCCAGCCCACTATCTGACACGGCTACTATTTGCCCTGAGCCAATTAAGCCTTTATCCCATATTGGAGTGTTATTGGGTATGTAATCATCATTAGTTGCTGAGCCGCCAGAGCTAGCATTGGCCTGGGTGGCAGATACTGCCTCAGTATTTAAAAATTCAAGTGGTTTAAACAGGGCAATAAACTCTACTGCTGCTATTGATGCTAGTTGACTTAATGCGGTATTAATATCACTGTTTATTGAAAGTTTAACCACATGACTGTTTCCTGATAAATAATGTGAGAATTTCGCATCTGGCAAATATTTTTTAAATAGCGTAGCTAAATTTTGTTTAGGAAAGTCATTAAATATAGATACGGTTAAATCGTATGAACGTTGTTTGGTTAAATTGTTTTCCCATAAATTAGGGGAAATTTTATAGTTTGGCAAATATTTTCCCTGCCAGCGAATATCTTTGTTGCTAGCTAAAATATTTTCACTGATTTTGTTGTTAACAATAATAAAGGCATTGTTTGGTAGATAGGAAACAACCTTAATACCCTGTTTAGTTAACCACCCTGAGTTTGCTTTGCCCTGATTAAACTGGACAATGCTGTATCTGGATGATTCTTTTGCCTGAATTTTAGACTGATTAAAATCTAACCTCTCATCTAATGGATCAAACACACCAACTGATAGTACCAGTTGATTAGCTAATGAATTAGCGACCTGGGTCACACTTGGTTGCCCAGCCGCAATCACAAATTTATCTGAAATTTTTGCCTGTAATTGCAACGTTAAAGCAATCGTGCTTAATAGTATAATTCGTTTAATCATTTTTTCCTCTTTTTGTTTTATTCTTAGCTAACGCCAACCATGTTTCAACAACCGTATCAGGGTTGAGCGAAACGCTATGTATGCCTTGGGTCATAAGCCACTGGGCTAAATCAGGATAATCCGAAGGACCCTGACCGCAAATGCCGATATATTTGTTGCGTTTTTTACAATTATATATCGCCATTGCTATTAATTTTTTTACTGCTGGATTTCTTTCATCAAATAAATCTGCAACCAGTCCTGAGTCCCGATCTAGACCCAGAGTTAACTGAGTTAAATCATTTGAGCCAATGGAGAACCCGTCAAATATATCTAAAAACTCGTTTGCAAGCAACGCATTTGATGGTAATTCGCACATCATTATGATTTTTAGCCCATTTTCACCCTGAGTTAGCCCAAACTTGCTCATTATTTCAATTACTTTTCTGCCTTCTTCAGGAGTTCGTACAAATGGTATCATTGCCCAAATATTGGTCAGGCCCATTGTATCACGGGTATATTTCAAGGCTTTGCATTCCAGTTCAAAACAGTCTTGAAATGATGGGTCTATGTAGCGAGATGCACCACGAAAACCTATCATTGGATTTTCTTCATGTGGTTCGTATGCTTTGCCACCAATTAAGTTGGCATATTCATTAGATTTGAAATCTGATAATCGCACTATTACGGTCTCTGGTGCAAATGCAGCGCCAAGTGTGGCAATACCTTCGGCTAGTCTTTGAATATAATAATCAACCGGGTCTCCATAAGCTGCAATCATTGGATCTATAACATCTTTTATCTCTTGTGGTTGTTCCCCATAGTTTAATAATACTTTTGGATGAATGCCAATCATGCGATTGATGATAAATTCTAGCCGTGCCAGACCGACTCCCTGATGCGGTAATCGGGCAAAATCAAAGGCGCGCTCAGGATTGCCGACATTCATCATAATCTTTAATGGTGCTGGGGGCATATTATCTAGATTGGTTCTGATGATTTCAAAGTCGATAATTTCAGCATAAACATAACCTGTATCACCCTCACTACAGGATACCGTGACATCTGTACCATTAGCAATTTTATCGGTGGCATCGCCACAACCAACAATAGCAGGGATGCCTAGTTCCCGGGCAATAATTGCTGCATGACAAGTCCTGCCACCACGATTGGTAACAATGGCAGCTGCTCGTTGCATAATTGGTTCCCAATCTGGATCAGTCATATCGGTAACCAATACATCACCAGCTTGGATTTGATCCATTTGGGTAATATTAGCAATGACCTTGGCAACTCCACAACCAATTCTTTGCCCAATGCTACGACCTTCGCAAATAATATTGCCAGAGCGTGAAATTTGATAACGCTCGATACTTTGGGTGTTTTTATCCTGACTTTTGACAGTTTCAGGGCGGGCCTGCACGATATAAAGCTTGCCCGTTACTCCATCCTTTGCCCACTCAATATCCATCGGGCGAGCATAGTGTTTTTCGATAATCATCGCTTGTTTGGCAAGCTCGGTTACTTCTGCATCGTTAATGGAAAATATTTGCGAGCGTTCGGTTGCAATATTGTGGGTGATAACTCCGCCATCATCTGCATAAACCATTTCAATATGTTTAGAGCCAAGGTTGCGTTTTAATACAGCTGGTTTATTGGCAGTTATATTAGGTTTATACACATAAAACTCATCAGGATTCACTGCACCTTGCACTACCATTTCACCTAGTCCATAGGATGAAGTAATAAATACTACATCTTCAAAACCACTTTCAGTGTCAATAGAGAACATTACTCCACTTGCGGCTAAATCACTGCGCACCATTTGCTGAATACCAGCAGATAAATATACATCATGATGCTCAAAACCCTGATGCACACGATAGGAAATAGCTCTATCATTATATAAGGAGGCAAAAACTTCATGAACTTTGGTTAAAACCGCATCAATACCCTTAATATTAAGAAAGGTTTCCTGTTGACCTGCAAATGAGGCATCAGGCAAGTCCTCAGCAGTTGCCGATGAGCGTACTGCGACTGAAGCTTCAGCTCCGATGCTTGCCTCCATTTGCTCATATGCAGTACGAATTTTATGTTCTAGTTCGGGCTGAAAAGGGGTTTTCATTACCCATTTTCTAATTTTTTTACCAGCCTTGGTTAATGCAGCAATGTCATCTACATCCAGATTTTGTAATTCTTTATTTATTCTTTGATCTAAGCCAGTTTGACCAAGAAAATCGATAAAAGCTTGAGAAGTTGTAGCAAATCCACCAGGAACACTAACACCTAAGTCAGTTAGATGTGTTATCATTTCGCCAAGTGAGGCATTTTTACCACCAACTTTAGCTAAATCATTCATACCAATTTGGTTAAGTTGTAAGATATATTCAGACATGCATTAAACTCATGATTGTTACAAAGCGTTAGATTGTAGCATTATGATCTGACAAATTTATGAGAATGGTTAATAAATTATGAAAAAATATACAATATTTTATGTATCTGATGGTACCGCAATTACTGCGGAAACTGTTGGGCATTCATTAATATCCCAGTTTAGAGATATAAAGTTTAAACAGATTCGGATTCCTTTCGTAGATACGGTGGCAAAAGCACAAGTTGCAGCTGAAAAAATAAAATCATTCAATTTATTCAGCCAGCCTTTAGTGATTAATACAGTGGTTGATATTAAACTTAGAAGAATTATTCACTCAGGCGGAGGTCTCAAACTAGACCCATTTAATAGATTGCTACGTAAGATAGAAAAAAATATAGGGCTAAAACGTTCGCCCATTGTTGGCAGGGCTCATGGTGTGGTTGATTCCAGGGCATATACTGCCAGAATGGATGCAACCAATTTTGCTCTGTTACATGATGATGGTATGAGCCCTTCCTATGATGAGGCAGATATTATTTTACTAGGGGTTAGTCGCTCTGGGAAAACTCCAACATGTTTGTATCTAGCATTACAATACGGGGTAAAAGCGGCTAACTACCCACTAACTAAAGAGGACCTGGATAGGTTAAAAATCCCAGATAATATCTTACAACATAAAAATAAAGTTTATGGTCTAACCATTGATCCGTTTAGACTGTCCCAAGTTAGGGCGGAACGCAAACCAGCCAGCCAATATGCCAATATTCGTAATTGCAGAAATGAAGTCACCGATGCTGAGTCAATGTTTTTACAGGCTGGTATCGAATTTTTAAGCACCACTCATACCTCAATAGAAGAAATATCTGGCAAGGTGTTGTTGGCATTAAATCTTAATAACAGGCTGCATTAATGTTACTGATACAACCCACCTATA
>UOEW01000161.1_pt1 | contig 14633 bp, 12 predicted proteins | sample 1988701 | NCBI WGS metagenome assembly UOEW01 (sample SAMEA4712195, study PRJEB27164) | hydrothermal vent metagenome | biome: marine basaltic hydrothermal vent biome; feature: marine hydrothermal vent; material: mineral | place: Pacific Ocean | collected 2011-06-14/2011-07-23 | depth 1719 m | reverse complement strand
TTGTAACTGAAACCAAATTCGGAAGTGATTTTTAAGGCATTGGATATTTTGTCCCATTGATCATAGTTTAAGTTACCATTATCTGAGTTTATTGACCATCTGCCCCTATCACCACCAGGAGTAGCACCTACTAAATTGCTGAAGCCAATTAAGCTTTCATCACGTTCCTCAGCTCTAAGAGAAATACCATAAGAGATAGTAGTATCCCAGCTGGCTGAAAAGTCACCACTACCGAAACTGATTGCACTTGCCAAAGACACCAAACCTACAGAAGATGTTAGTACTGCCAGTTTAATTGCTTTAGTTAAATTATTTTGTTTAATGTTTTTCATTTTATTCTCCTATTGACCTTGGACTACATCTTGATTAGTTACCACAACTGTCGTACCCACTGTAGAAATCATACTTGCCATTTGGGTATGCATTTCTACCGTCGCAGCTGGTGATGCTGCAGGACTTAAGAGGCTACCATGTTCGCCCTCGGTAAATCTTACTGCTCCATCTAAACCATCTGGATTAGATGTAGTACTGGAGATAGTTGGTAAACCCATAGCTGCCATTAGTGGCTCTGTACCCGATAGCGGTGCTCCTGGCACGGTATTGGTGATGACTTGATCACCTAGTACCTCGTGGAATAAAATATTATTTGTTGCTCCAGTAATCGGGGCAAAATTTAACGGATCACCTGCATCAATTACCGTCTGAGCTACAACCATATATCGGTTGTATGCAGGAGTGCCTGCTACCAGTCCTCCTGCTGCAAGCCCTGCCCTAATTCTTGGACCAAAAGTCGGCGAACCATCCAGTAATCTGGCAATCCCACCGCCACCAACTGATAATACGCCAGTGGTAACTGTTTCTTCAATTGCTAAAAATATTGTTCCTATGACTGTACCTAGTGATTGTGAGACAAACGCAATTCTTGAGCCATCAAAATCAGGATTTCCATCTGCATCATAGTCCATGTTAGGAATAGTTGCTGCAAGAGTAAATAAATCTGCCACACCTTGTCTAACATTATCCCGGGTTACTAACAGATTTGCTAGATTAATAAAGTGAGAGCCAGATGAGTCAATACTGCCATCAGGACCAGCTGCTCCTGTTTCGTTATTTATATAATCTACATCAAATGTTCTCTCATTGGCGATTGCTCCAAATGGAGTGCCTTCAATATAAAATGGATTGGTCGCATCGGTTAAGCCATGCATAACTAAATCTTGGGCTATTACCGCATAGCCAATAGAAGCTAAGGTATCAGCAATTGCTAACATATCTGTTCTGTTTCTGCCAATACCATGCTGAAATATAACGATTGGCCAGCCCGATGCTGGCTTGGTATGGCCACTACTTACACTTGGCAGGGTCATAATCACTGGATAGGTTTGCACACCTGTTGCCACTGGGAATGGGTTAGCAAAGGTTAGGTTAGTCGATGTCGGATCTAAACCAAGGGCATCAAATGGCGGAGGATAAGCACCAGGTGCGGCTTGCCAAAATGAATTTAATGGAGCTATTGGATTTTCGGTACTTGGAGCGGTTAAATAATATGGACTGCTTTGAACACCTACCCATATATCTGCAATGCCTGCACCACCTATTGCACTGGTATCTAAACCAGATGAAGCTAATGTACTGGAACCCGCTCCACTCATTGCATATACTGCACTTAGTACTGGAGTGATAGATTGAGTTGTCATTACCCATGAAACGACAATATCAGCAGGATCAATTCCAGCTGATGCTGCCGCAAGCTCCTGTAAATTGGTTAATTGACGCAATGGCTCCAAAGCCTGAGCATTAGCATCAGGTATTAATGGGTCAGTACTGTTGCCGTTGGCATCAACCAATGGCGATGTTCTTTGAGTAATAAAATAAGTAGTATCTGGTGTAGCAACATTTCCAGCACTATCAGTAACACCATTAGTAATAACTGCCATATAACTGGTACTCTGTTCAAGTGCTTTTAATGGCACAATGCCAATTCCTGCACCATTGGCAACTGCTACATAATCTACACCTGGCTGCAACTCTGTTTCAATTTCTGTTACTCCGCCACCTGGTCCTGTTAGGTTTACCTGAAAAACCCGAACCGATTGCCCTGATGTAACTGAAGCTGGAGCTACCTCAACTGAAAATGCGGTTCCCCATGGAGCAATTGTGGAAAAACCATCTAATGCACTTAATGCCACCGCTGGGTCACTAAAATTGGTAGGGTCAGCAGTTGGAGGATTTAAGGTCAAATCAGTCGTACCGCTTAATATTAAATTTATAGGAAAAGGCAAAACTCCATTTGCAGGATCAAAACTTGCGGTGATTACCGCAGTTACCGGATCGCCATTTGGAGGATTAGTAGCTGGTCCTGTATCCACAGCTCTGGGAGCATTCGATGAACTGCTACAAGCCTGTAAAATTATGATTGATATGACTGTAATTATTAAATATTTTAGACGCATTTATTAAGTCCCATGATTAAAACAGTACTATGATAAATTTTTATTGGGTATAATTACAAGCTTTTATGTTAATTTTTTGTTATTTAAGGAACTTTCAATATGAATTTTGAGTTTTTGAAGAAAGGGAATTTGGTATTCCTGTTATTTATTACTGTTACAACCCTGTTTATTTACACCTCTGACCTGCCCCCGCAGCAAGCACATACACTTTTTATTACCTTAATCACTGCTAGTTTGTGGATAACTGAGAAACTGCCTATTCCAGTTAGTTCATTAATCCCTATTGCTGCCTTTCCGTTATTTGGTATTTTAGATAGCAAACTGGTAGCTCAATCATATGGCAGCCCTTTAATTTTACTCTTACTTGGTGGCTTTATGTTATCAATTGCTATGTCATCTACTAGAGCACATAAATTAATTGCCAATAAAATCATTCAAACTATAGGTACTGGGTCTCAGGCAAAAATATTATTGAGCTTTATGTTAACTGCAGCGCTGTTAAGTATGTGGATTTCCAATACTGCTACAACATTAATGTTACTACCCATAGCCTATGCAATTCTTGAGAAAAACTCATCCAGAAATTTCGGTATAATTTTACTGTTAGGCATCGCCTATGCAGCAAGCATTGGTGGCATTGCCACCCCGATTGGTACACCGCCAAATTTAATTCTCATTCAAGCCATGCAGGAGGCAAATATGCCTGATATTGGCTTTATCAGTTGGATGCAACAGGTGTTACCAATTTTATTAGTAATCTTTCCAATTGCATACTTCTATTTAAGGAGTCACCTTGAGGATATGCCGATAGATTATCAGGTCGAAGATATGTCCATTACTAGTTCACAGACAAAAGTACTACTGGTATTTCTAGTTACCGCAATCCTGTGGATGACACGAGTGGAGCCTTTTGGTGGCTGGAAATCTCTATTGAATTTACCCTATGCCAATGATGCATCGGTGGCTCTATTGGCAGTAGTGGTGTTATTCACCTTAAGAAACAAGGCAAGAGAACCAATAATTACCTGGGAAGCAGTAAATAAAATACCTTGGGGAATTTTGTTGCTATTTGCTGGTGGTATAACAATTGCCACTGCATTTAGGGAAACAGGCTTGAGTGAGTCAATCGCAAATAATTTAATGTTTCTAAATAACTTTCCACTGTGGATGATTGTGGGTTTTATTTGTTTATTTGTCACTTTTCTCACCGAAATCACCAGCAATACTGCAACCACTGCGGTACTTATGCCCATATTATTGTCCACTGGTCATGCATTAAATATTGATCCAATGGCGTTGATGTTGCCAGCGACAATAAGTGCCAGCTTTGCTTTTATGATGCCAGTTGCCACCGCTCCCAATGCCATTATATTTAGCAGTGGCATGGTACCTATTAAAAAAATGATGCGAATTGGTTTATTGTTAAACCTACTTGGAGCTATTATTTTGACTGTATATTTTTCCATAATCAATAATCCCTAATCCCGATATAGAAAACACGATTATAGCACAATCTCTTGAAAATAAAGATATTCAAAAGTAAACTGGGAAATTGAATTATCAATACAATAAAATGGAAAGAAAACAGGCACTACTTATTTGGGTGCGAAAAATATTGGCTGACCCTGAGTGTTATATCAGGTCAGCATCAAGTGATGCAAGTTTTAGAAGTTACTGGCGAGTTTTTTCACAATTAGAGACTTATATAGTTATGGATGCACCACCAGTGCATGAAAACTGCCAGCCTTTTATCGATATATCGCAGAAACTCGATGATTGTGGCATTCAGGTTCCTAAGGTTATTGCTCAGGATTTAAACCAAGGATTTTTGTTAATAGCAGATTTAGGTACGGTGCAGTACTTAAATATATTAAACCAAGATAACTATATACATCTATATAATGATGCAATAAAAGCACTACACATTATGCAGCAAGATGTATCTAAAGATAATGTTCCCTTATATGATCGAGCGTTATTACAACAGGAGCTGAATTTATTTGAACAATGGTTTATTACTAAACATCTTGATGTTGAGTTAAATAATAATCAGCAAACAGTTCTTCAACAGTGTCATAATTTATTAATTGACAATGCACAACAACAGCCACAAACTTTTGTACATAGAGATTATCATAGTCGCAATCTCATGAAGACTAAAAACAATAATCCTGGTGTTCTGGATTTTCAGGACGCTGTCATTGGTCCTATTACCTATGATTTGGTTTCATTGTTGCGAGATTGTTACATCACTTGGGATGAGAGCGTAGTAAGTAGTCTGTCTAATCAATTCCGAGAAACATACAATCGGTTAAACCAGTCCAATATAAATAGCTTGCAGTGGCAAAAATGGTTTGATTTAATGGGTATGCAAAGACACCTTAAAGCCACAGGGATTTTTTGTCGGTTAAATTACCGTGATAACAAATCCAGTTATTTAAAAGATATAAACCGAACGCTATGTTATGTCAAAAATATTGCTGGTAAATATCCTGAGTTTCAGCAATTTGCAAATCTAATCCAGCAAATTATGCCAAGCATGGAGGCACTATGCGAGCAATGATTCTCGCCGCTGGTATCGGTGAGAGAATGCGACCTTTGACTTTTATCAAGCCCAAACCATTACTGGAGGTTGGTGGCACAAGCTTAATTGAACACCATATCATCAATCTCAAAAAAGCAGGCTATAACAAGATTGTTATCAATGTTAGCTGGTTGGCACAACAAATCATGCAAAAGTTGGGTGATGGTAGCCAATATGGAGTTGAAATTCGTTATTCATCGGAGGGTGATGAGCCTTTAGAGACTGGTGGTGGTATCTATAAAGCCCTGCCCTTAATTGGTAAACAACCTTTTTTAGTGGTAAACGGCGATATAAAAACAGACATGGATTTTAATGAGATTAAATACAACCATAACTCTCTTGCTCATTTAGTCTTGGTAAAAAACCCTGCTCACAATCTTGATGGTGATTTCAGTCTTGCTAGTGACGCATCTTTATCATTTGAAAACACTGTTGATAACTGCTATACCTTTAGCGGTATTGGTATTTATCATCCACGATTATTCACAAACTGTAACCATGGTAAATTTTCAGTAGTACCATTATTAAAACAGGCAATGCAGCAGCAATTAGTTACTGGTCAGTTATTTCAGGGACAGTGGGATGATATTGGTACTATTGATAGATTGATTGAGATCAACATAAATTGTAGCTGAATACAATCAATTCTTTGCTTTAATATAAACTCTGTGCTATTTTACAAGGCGTTTTGACAAAACACGAACCTTAAGAGCCTTCAAGCCCTTTATCCATTATAAATAATACAAAAGAGAATAGAATATGATTAAAAAAAAGAAATTATTATCATTAATATTAGCAATTACGATATTTACCCCATCGATTATTTCTGCAAACACCTTAAGTAATAAACAACTTGCAGGTCCACCAGCAGAATTTGACTTTATGTGCCAAGCTCAACCCGAGCAAAGTGCATTAACCTCCAAAACTGGATTAATTCCAGTTAATTTACAAGAAACAAAATCAGGCAACTGGTTTTGGAGTGCTGATTTGCCTGTTGACAGCCAAGACTTTAGTTTTATGGTATTTGCCAATGGTTCTAAAAACTGGCAACTTGAACTAGTCAATCCAATAACCAGAGAAGTTAAGTCCGTTGCTGACGTTGCATCTGCACAAGTGTCTAGCAAATATGGTATAGCACAGTCTACCTTTCCTGGTGAAAAATATACATTTACCAACATGGACACAGGTAACTGGAATATTATAATCAAGACATTGGGCGAGCCAGAGCAGTTTAATGGATTTATCCTGGTCTCCAGTACCAGTAAATATACTCTTAACTCTTATAAGACCAATTTTGATCAAATTACTGGGCACGATATTCATTTTGTTACTCAAAGTAGCAGTAATGAACAAATCATTGAGGTATTAAAAGACTTCAACCCAATTGATGCAGCATTTATGCTAGTGACCAGTCCCGATGGCGTGCAAAATAAGTATAGCATGTATGATGATGGCTTACATGGCGATAAACTTGCAAATGATGGTCTATTTGGTGGCAATTTTAAAGCTGATACTGCTGGTGATTACACCGTTCAGATTAATGCCACTGGTACTAATCCAGATGGCACTCCATTTTTTAGAACAACCGAACATTTTGTGCCAGTCATCAACCAGACTATAACTATGGATACGAATAAAGTTGATGGTTTTGCAATTAGTGATGATAGATTAAATATTGGCATAAATATAGAGAATCATAGTAAAGCCAGTGATAACCGCTATAGAATCATAGCAGAGGTTTGGGGAGCTGATAACAAAGGCAATATGACCCCAGTATCATGGATTAGTACCATTACTGATATCAATAACGCTCAGCTGAATATTGAACTGGATGCTCGCTGGATTGCAATGTCAAAAACTAGTGGTTCTTTTGAGTTAAGAAATTTACGCATTGAGGATGCCAATCATTTTATTCCGTTAATTACTCAAAATAGCATGGAATTAAAAATTGGTTCATTGCCAAAAGCAGCTAATAAAAGCTTTAGTGGCAATATCACTCAGGAAATGCTGATGGGTACAAAGCCAGTAAAAAATATTATCAATAAATCACATAATCCTAAATTATTACTGGTTCACGGTTATTGTTCAGACAATGTTTGGGCATATTCTGCGGGGCAGTTTAGTAATTCGGCAATATTTAATGATTTCAATCAAAATCGTTCACATGATAACTTTGCTAATAGGATCAAGAATTTTGGTGCTCAATATAGTTCATTTGGTGTGGTGGCTCACTCCCAAGGTGGTGCTGCTAGCTTACATCTATACACATATTACTGGAGTGGTTTAGACTACTCCTCAGGTAACAGAATGATTCAATCAGTAGGCACTCCATACAGAGGGACTCCAATAGCTGGAAATTTGGCAGCCTTGGGCAATATTTTTGGGGTTGGTTGTGGTTATAATTCAAACCTGACTACCTCAGGTGCTGATTCATGGCTAGCTGGTATCCCAACATGGGCAAGAAATCAGGTAAATTACTATACTACTTCATTTAAGGATAGACGCTGGCGCTATGATTATTGCAGCCTAGCGACTGATATGTTTCTAAGTGACCCTGAGGATGGTGTTACCGAGAGACATCGCGGTCAGTTAAGTGCTGGTATAAATCGTGGGCATACCACTAGACAATGTCATACAGCCAATATGCGAGATCCAGCTCAAACTAGGGATAGTGGTAGAAACAGTACTATGAGTGTTAATGCCAGACGATAAATTATCGTATTTGTAGTATCGGTATTAGGATACAACAAGAAGGGTTTCAGTTTGAAACCCTTTTTTTTGGACAAATATTTTCATGGATTTAAATAATATCGTATAATTGCTGCTCCATAATTATAAAATTAACAAATGAAACACAACTGGCTTCCGCATGTAACCGTAGCAACTATTGTCGAAAAAGACCATAAATTCCTTATGGTGGAAGAAAACCTACATGGTAAATTGCTATTAAATCAGCCAGCAGGTCATCTCGACGAAGGTGAAACCTTAGTACAAGCTGCCATCAGAGAAACTCTGGAGGAAAGTGCTTGGCAAGTTGCAATAAGCCATTTAATTGAATTTTCGCAGTGGACTTCACCAAATAGCAACACTCATTTTCTGCGAGCATGTTTTGCTGGTACTGCAATCAAACATTTTCCAAATCAGGTATTAGATGCAGGAATTATCCGCAGCCTGTGGATGAGTCGTGATGAAGTAGCACAAAATTTGCACCGCTTACGTAGTCCTCTTGTGTTAAACCATATTGACCATTATATTGCTGGCAAGAAATTTGATTTAGACTTTTTTAGTTATTACCCAAGTCTCGATAATGAAGTTGCACAATAACAAAGTGATAGTTGGTATGTCAGGTGGAGTCGACTCCTCTGTTAGTGCGGCACTGTTACAACAACAGGGCTACGCTGTACAAGGCATGTTTATGAAAAACTGGGAAGAAGATGATACCGCTGAAACCTGTAGTGCCGATGCAGATGTAAAAGATGCACAAATAGTGGCAGACAAACTAAAAATAAAGCTACATTTGCGTAATTTTGCCTCAGAGTACTGGGACTTTGTGTTTGCAGATTTTCTTAATGAATATAAAATTGGTAGAACTCCAAATCCAGATATTCTCTGCAATCGTGAAATCAAGTTTAAAACATTTTTGGAAAATGCTCAGGATTTAAATGCAGATTATATGGCAACAGGGCATTATGTTCGTAAAGGCTTTGTAAATGATAAATACCAACTACTCAAAGCCAGAGACAACAATAAAGACCAAAGTTATTTTCTCTATACCATCACCCAGCAACAACTTGCCTATACACTTTTCCCATTGGGAGAAATAAGCAAGCCAAAAGTCAGAAAAATAGCTCAACAACTGGACTTAACCGTACATGATAAGAAAGATTCTGTAGGTATCTGTTTTATTGGTGAAAAAAACTTTCAAACATTCCTAGCTAGTTATTTACTACCCAATCCCGGTGATATCATCAATGAAAAAGGTGGAGTTATTGGTCAGCATACTGGTTTGATGTACTATACCATTGGGCAAAGACAGGGTTTGGGTATCGGTGGAGTCCAAGATGCACCACCACTGCCTTGGTTTGTGGCTGCCAAAAGTCATGCAGATAATAAGCTTGTTGCGGTTCAGGCAGGCGATAATCCTTTATTATTATCAAACTCACTAATAGCAAGTCAACTGAATTGGATTTCTGCCCAGCAACCAAAACTACCATTGTCATGCAAAGCTAAAACCCGCTATCGGCAAAGTGATCAGGACTGCATACTGTATCAGGCTGATAATAATCAGATAAAAGTCGAATTCAGTCAGCCACAACGTGCAGTGACTCCAGGACAGTCAGTAGTATTTTATCTTGGTGACATTTGTCTAGGTGGTGGTATAATTCAACAAACTAATACACTCACAAAAACATGTGAATTTTGGAACAAACCTTATGAAAAATAGAACTATAGCACTAGCTGGCGTTTGCCAGGCAGCTTTCTTTGCAAACGAACTGGCAAGCACTGGCAGAGTTCGAGACACACAGGGCTTTACCGCAACTCTGGATAGCCTATATATTATTGACTGTGAAGATATTAGTGAAATTTATGGCTCAGACAGACAAAACTTGAACACAGGTTTAAAAACACTGCAATACGCTTTTAACCGTGACCCTGATTATCTAACCATTTTAAAATACACCCTTACTCTTCTGACTCTGGAGCGTAAATTGATTAAAGTACCAGATTACCTGCATAAGATTCAAAACAATATTGTAGCCTCACAAGCCTTAAGACAAATAGATGACAACTACCCTACTCCGGTTTTAACTAAGTTAGCTAATACTTACAGCTCTACAGTCAGCTTATTACAGCCACGGATTATCTTAAATGGCAAACCAGAGTATCTAAAACAAGCTGAGATTACTGAAAAAATTCGGGCAGTCCTGTTGGCAGGCATACGCTCTGCGGTTTTGTGGACTCAAATTGGCGGAAGCCAATGGCAGCTATTGTTTAAAAGAAAATTATTAGTTGCAACAGCACAACAACTGCGAAAAATTGGTTAATTAATTATTCGGTTGTTGCCGTTTTTTCACCTAACAGTGCCGCATTCATAGTGTGCCAGCAAAGAGTTGCTGATTTGATTCGGGCAGGAAAGTTTTTTACCCCAGCCAGTGCATTAACTTCACCTAGTGATTCAACAGAGTCAATATTACTATTTTTATCCATCATTAGGCAAAAATCATTAAACAGGGATTGTGCCTGCTTAATAGTTTTGCCAGTGAGAAACTGGGTCATAATAGAGGACGAAGCTGTTGATATTGCACAACTTTCTCCATCAAAACTCATTTGCATTATTACCTTATTTACAATTGTAATATAAATAAATACCTGATCACCACAGATTGCATTTATCCCTTCAGCCTTGTGGGTATAATTATCAGAAGCTCCATAATTTAATGGATTGCGATTATGTTCTAAAATAGTTTTTTTATAAAGTTGCTTGATATCCATGTATTTTACATTGTAGCAGTTTTTGAATTATATTAAAAGCCAGCGGCATTATATCCTCTTAAATACAGTTTAATGTTCAAATTAATGTAAACAAAGGGTACAATCGCCTGTTTTTTAATTTTTAGTATTATAATCTTATGATAGTTACTGCAAATATCGGTATACAATTTGGTTCGAAACCATTATTTGAAAATATTTCCATGAAGTTTGGCAATGGTAACCGCTATGGTTTAATTGGTGCCAATGGTTGTGGCAAATCCACTTTAATGAAAATCATAACTGGTGAATTAAAACCCACCAACGGCTCTATCTCATTTGATGCTGATGATAAAATCGGGGTCTTAGGTCAGGATCAATACGCATTTGAAGAATATTCTGTGTTAGATACGGTGATTATGGGAGACAAGGAGCTATGGAAAATCAAACAGGAACGTGATTACATTTATAACCTAGCAGAAATGTCAGATGAAGATGGTATCAAGGTGGCTGATTTGGAAACTGAGTTTGCCGAAAAGGATGGTTATTCAGCTGAAGCTCGTGCCGGTGAGCTACTTATGGGGCTGGATATTCCTGAAGATCAGCACTATGGCTTAATGTCTGAGGTAGCACCTGGCTGGAAATTGCGGGTATTATTAGCCCAGGTCTTATTTGCCGACCCTGATTTTCTATTGCTGGATGAGCCGACCAATAATCTTGACATAAACACTATTAGGTGGCTGGAAGATACACTCAATGCTCGTAAAGCAACTATGATTATTATTTCACACGACAGGCATTTTTTAAATTCTGTCTGTACTCATATGGCAGATTTAGACTATGGTGCATTACGTTTATTTCCTGGTAATTATGATGAATATATGACCGCAGCTACGCAATACAGGGAAAGTCTATATGCAGAAAATGCCAAAAAGAAAGTTCAAATTGCTGAGCTTAAACAGTTTGTTAGTCGTTTTTCTGCTAATGCCTCAAAGGCCAAACAGGCAACCTCTCGGCAAAAACAACTAGATAAAATTCAACTACATCATATTAAACCATCATCTAGAGTCAATCCTTATATTATTTTTGAACAGGAGAAAAAGCTGTTTCGCAATGCTATAAGCATCAAGGATATGAGCAAAGCATTTGATGGCAACACCTTGTTTAAGGATTTAAACTTCACCCTAGAAGTTGGTGAAAGATTAGCGATAATAGGTGCTAATGGCATTGGTAAAACTACTTTGCTTAACTGCATGACTGAATCAATCAAAAGCGATACTGGTTCAGTTAAGTGGTCAGAAAATGCTAATGTGGCGTATTTTAAACAGGATAATATGGCAGAGTTTAAAGAGAATATCAGTGCATTTGACTGGATGATGGGATTTAAACACAAAGATGATGATGAACAGGCGGTTCGTAGCGTAATGGGACGATTATTATTTTCCAAAGAGGACTCCAAAAAGAAACTTAATGTTCTCTCAGGTGGTGAAAAGGGGCGGATGATGTTTGGCAAAATTATGTTACAAAAACCCAATATACTTTTTATGGATGAGCCAACTAACCATTTGGACATGGAGTCTATTGAGTCATTAAATCTGGCTTTGGAAAATTATGAAGGTACGTTAATATTTGTTTCACATGACAGGCAGTTTGTATCCTCAATTGCTACCAGAATTATGGAAATTCAGGAAAATAATATTATTGATCATCGTGGTACATATCGTGAATACCTGATTAAACAGGGTATTGTTAATTGAGAGCTAACGAGAGTACAGGATGAAATTAATCATATTTATTCTTGCTATACTGTATGCCAATACAACCTTGGCATACAATGCAGCAGGGCATCATCTGGTAGCTGCCATCAGCTGGGATTTATTGACCACAAAACGACAGAACTATTGGGTAGAAATACTAAAACATCATCCTCGTTTTGATCAGGATTTTAAACAGAATATACCAAAATATGTTAAATCTAACCCAGCTGCTTATAACGAATGGATTTTTCGTCAAGCAGCAGTTTGGCCAGATCTTGCCCGAGGCTTGCAACCAAAACAAAAAGATAAATATCACCATGGCTCGTGGCATTATATTAACTATCCTATCTATTTAGATAAGAAATTTAATACCCGGTTCTTAAATTTAAATACTAGCCGAAAATACAAACTGCATAATGATTTAAATATTATTCAGGCTTTGAAAGGCAATATTAAAATCTTATCTAAAAAAACTACAACCAAGAAACAAAAAGCCTTGGCTTTATCTTGGGTTTTACACCTTAGTGCCGACGCACATCAGCCATTACACAGCTCTGCCCTCTTTAGTAAAAACTACTTTCCAAAAGGAGACAGAGGTGGTAACTCAATCAATATCAAAGGTCAGGGACGCATAAAAAATTTACACTGGTACTGGGATTCGAGGTTAAATAACACCACATCTTTCAAGGTTATTGACTTAAGGGCAAGCAAGCTAACTAAAAAATATAAAAACATTGCTAAGAAACGCCAACATGATTCTATAGTTCAATGGCTTAAGGACTCCAACAAAATAGCTACTAAGTATGTTTACACTCCAGTTATACTAGCTAGCTTAGCTAAGAAAGAACGCCAAAATCAGCCATTGCCAACTATTTATCTTGCCAATACATATGATAAAGCTGCCAGAAATATTGCCAGCAAACAGGCAGCAATTGCGGGATTTAAGTTGGCTAATATTTTAAAGTAATTACACTAACTCAATTGCTACAGCTGTCGCCTCGCCACCACCAATACATAATGATGCAATACCACGTTTTAAACCTTTTTGTTGTAAAGCATACAGTAATGTAACCAAAATTCTCGTACCTGATGCCCCAATTGGATGCCCTAATGCACAAGCCCCACCATGAATATTGACTTTTTCATGTGGAATATTTAACTCCTGCATGGCTGCCATTGTTACTACTGCAAATGCTTCATTTATCTCAAACAAATCAACATCTTCAATACTCCAGTCTAACTGTTGCAACAGTTTTTGTATAGCCGAAACTGGTGCGGTCGTAAACCATTGTGGCTCATGTGCAAAAGTTGTATGGGCTAAAATTTTTGCTAGTGGTTTTAAGTTATTATCCGCAACCACCTGCTCACTGGCAATTACCATGGCAGCAGCTCCGTCTGATATTTTGGAAGAATTGGCAGCGGTGACTGTACCATTTTCACGTCTAAATGCAGGGCGAAGTGTTGGAATTTTTTCAATATTACAACGAGGTGGCTCTTCATCTTGGTTAATAATTGACTCTAGTCGCCGATTAACCACGGTTACATCAGTAATTTCTGCAGCAAATGCACCTGATTCCATCGCTGCCATTGAGCGTCTGACTGATTTGATAGCAAACTCATCTTGTGCTGCTCTACTAAAGTTAAATTTATCCGCACAAATTTCCGCAAAAACACCCATCATATTATCATCGTAAGGATTTTGTAAACCGTCAAAAAACATATGATCCAGAATTTGAGAATGTCCCATGCGATAACCTGAGCGAGCTTTTGGTAACATGTATGGAGCAAGTGTCATAGACTCCATGCCACCTGCAACCATGGTCGCAGCCGAACCTGCCTTAATTGCATCACAAGCCAACATAACCGTTTTCATGCCCGAGCCACAAACCTTATTAACCGTGGTACACACAACCGATTTATCCAAGCCAGCCCCAAGTACCGCCTGTCGAGCAGGTGCTTGACCGACTCCTGCTGGCAAGACACAACCCATTAGGGCTTCATCTATGCTGCTAACTCCTGCCTGTGCAACAGCTGCCTTAATCGCAGCTGCTCCCAGTTGCGGTGATGATGTATGAGCAAATTGACCCTGAAATGAGCCAATTGCTGTGCGTTTTGCACCAATTATATATACTTGTGTTGTCATAATTTTTTGTAATAAATATTTGTCGCAATTATAGCACAATCTCTTGATACGTCTAACAAATCTTAAAAATGCCACATCATCATCAACTAAAATTTATGCGAACTTTATGGGCATGCAGCCCTATTGACTATTTTTTATCTTAATGATTTCAGCAGCTATACTCACAGCTATTTCCTGCGTGGTCCTACTATTTATATCTATACCTATGGGTGCTGAGACCATGTCAA
>UOEW01000193.1_pt1 | contig 15313 bp, 12 predicted proteins | sample 1988701 | NCBI WGS metagenome assembly UOEW01 (sample SAMEA4712195, study PRJEB27164) | hydrothermal vent metagenome | biome: marine basaltic hydrothermal vent biome; feature: marine hydrothermal vent; material: mineral | place: Pacific Ocean | collected 2011-06-14/2011-07-23 | depth 1719 m | reverse complement strand
ATCATAAGGATAAGTATGGTCAGCATTTTCATCAACTTGATAATCCTTTTTATCATCCACAATAGACTCTAATAAGTAATATTCAGTTAGAACAATGCGAGCATCAGTACCATCAGCTTCGTTATTACCACCTGGTCCATATCGTTGAATGACAACATTGGCATTGCTAGGCAATGTTCGCATATCAACTTGCATCATATCAAATGCAAACCATGGATCAGTTAAGAAAAGAAAACGTCCATTAGCTCCCCAACCCTGTACATCACTAAGTTTATCTAAAACATTAAAGGCATAGCCACCGCCACTAGAATGACCCATTACACCAATACGTGTCGTATCCAAGATGTCGGATTTATCATTTACCATGGCAAGTATGTCAAGTAACATATCGTTTGATGAAAAATCAAATTTATCGTTGTCTTCTATAAAAACAGCAGCAAAACCATGGGAGGCAATAAAACGCAGAATTGTATCGTATTTGTTTGGGTCCACATGACCGAAGCCTGGTACAAAAAATACAACTGGTACTTTATTGATAGCACTTGCATTCTCTGGGTAATAAATTGTTGCTAGGTGGTTAGGTTCTTGATAAGGTGTAGCAATAGTGTGTGTACCTGCTAGTCCAAATGCCACTTCAAAACTATCAATGAAAATTACATCATCAGCAAAACTGAGATGGTTAAAAGTAAACAATAATAATAGGGTAAAAGTTTTATTACTAAAAAAATTCATTTTGTTACTGTAGCAATTAAGTATTTGGAAATATAGCAAGAACGAGGAACATTCACAATTTATCTGTGTTAAACAATGTTAACTTGGTTAATTTATCGAGCATTTGTTCGATTCTTTTGAATTTAAAGGAAAATGTGAATACTATAGTGCCAAATAACTTATACCCTAATCCCGATATAGAAATGTGTTTGATATTGCAAGTAGTTGATGTGCATAGGAAAGTCATAAAAGCCTTAGTCACCTTATTGGTGATGAGGCTTTTTATGGATTTTCTATGTCAGGATGAGGGTTTATATCAATATGGTACGTCAAAAATATAGCGATTCTATGAAGTATGTGGGCTAATTAATCACCATATTAGAGTTCCAGTTTTGAAATATCTGCTATCGACATAAATAAACCATTTAGCTGTTTTAAAATAGCCAGACGGTTTAATCTTGTAGCTTCATCATCACTATTTACCATTACATTTTCAAAGAAGTTATCCACAGGTTCAGCTAATGAAGCAAGGTGTTTAAAGGCATCTTGATACTGCTGTTGTGCAACTTCTTGATGAAATCTTCTCTTAATAGACTCAATTGCACCCAGTAAATTTTTCTCTTGCTCCTGCTTTAAAAGCCCCAGTATGATTTTGTTAGGGATTATTTCGCTAGATTTCCTCAGGATATTACTAATACGTTTATTGGCAGCTCTAAGAGCTGGTGCGGAGCTATCTTGTTTGAAATTTTGGCAGGCAACAATACGTGCATTGCAATCATCCAGATTTTCAGGTCTTAATGCTAAAACAGCTTCTACCACATCATGGCTGATATCTTGCTCTAAATAATTGTGTTTTAGACGCTGGTTAATAAAGTTTTCTATCTCAAGTTGGAGTGTGGTGCGATCGAGGTTTGCTATATCAATTTGCTTTAAACTTACTGTAATAAGTTCATAAATATTCACCGTTAACTTGCCTTGTTGTAAAATTTTGATTATACCTAGTGCAGCTCGTCTTAAGGCAAAGGGGTCTTTGTTGCCAGATGGTTTTTTACCAACGGCAAAAATTCCACAAAGAGTGTCAATTTTATCCGCTATGGATAAAGCCTGTGCGAAGGTACTATCAGGGATTGTATCACCAGAGTATGTGGGTTTATATTGTTGGCTTATTGCTGTTACTACATTATCATCTTCACCTTGTGCCTTAGCATAGTAACCGCCCATAATTCCCTGTAAGTCAGGAAACTCACTCACCATATCAGTTACTAAATCGCATTTCAGTAATGTAGCTGCTCTGTGTGCCTGTAGCAAATCTAACTCTAGTACTTGTGCCAGATAGGACATTATCTGCTTAACTCTATAACATTTATCTGCAATTGAGCCAAGCTGTTTCTCAAAGGTCATCTTTTCTAACATGCTTAAGCGTGTATCCAGTGGCTGCTTTTGATCCTGCTCCCAAAAGAACCGTGCATCAGCCAGCCTTGGTCGAATAACTTTCTCAAAACCTTTAATTACCTGTGATACATCTTTTGATTTTATATTTGCCAATGCAATAAAATTAGGCATTAAGGTGTTATTTGCAGCGAATACAGGGAAGTATTTTTGATGTTTTTGCATGGATGATATTAAAGCTTCAGCTGGAACCTGTAAGAAATCATCGTCAAAACCACCTGCAATTGCCACAGGATATTCAACCATAGCAGTTACTTCTTCGAGTAAGTTAGCATCAATTTTTGCAGTCGCATTTAAAGATTTGGCAATATTTACTACTTGTTGTCGTATATTTTCTTTACGGCTATCCTGATCTACCTCGACGAATACTTTCAATAATTGTTGAACATAGGTATCTGTTGAGTTTATAGTTATATAATCTGGGGCATGGAATCTATGTCCACGAGACTGATTGCCAGCAACTAGGTCAAATAGCTCAAATGGAATAACCTGATTATCCTGCATTAAAACTATCCAGTGAACTGGACGAATAAAGGCAAAGTCATTATTGCCCCAACGCATGGGTTTAGGAATGGGTAGCTTTTTGATACTAAGCTGGATAAAACCAGCAATCAAATCAGTAGTTTTTTTGCCTTTTTCTACAAAGTCATAAACCAGCCACTCACCTTTATTGGTTTTTAATGTTGCTAAATCAGCAACTTCGGCATTTACAGATTTAGCAAAACCAATAGCAGCAGGTCTTGGGGTGCCAAGTTCATCAAAAGCAGCAGTTACAGCAGGCCCTCGTTTTTGGATTTTTTTATCCGCCTGTGTATTGTCAATATCATTAAGGATAAAAGCTAGTCTTCTAGGCGAAGCAAACCAGCGGCTATTGGTTTTATCAAAATTAATTCTGGCAGCTTCCAGTTCGCTAACAACGCCTGCATATAGACTTTTTGCAAGGTTGTTCAATGTTGTTGGTGGCAGTTCCTCTGTGCCTAATTCAAACAGTATATTGCTCATGACCCTTCCTCCTGAGTAACCTTGAGGTTGTAACCATTGCAATCAGGAAATCCCAGCTCTTCACGGCTGGTATAATACATCTGAGCAACCGCTTTAGACATGGTTCTAACTCTTAGAATGTATTGCTGTCTTTCGGTTACACTAATTGCTTTTCTGGCATCAAGTAAATTAAAATAGTGTGAAGCTTTAAGGGCTTTTTCATACGCCACTAGAGGTAATTTGGCCTCAATCAATTGCAGGCATTCACTTTCACAGTCAGTGAAATTAGTTAATAACATTGCGACGTTGGCATGTTCAAAATTATAGGTTGATTGTTCTACTTCATTTTGATGAAAAACATCTCCATAAGTTACTGTGCCATTTGGAGTTTGAGCCCAAATCAGATCATAGATACTATCTTTTTCCTGTAAATACATTGCCAAACGTTCCAGCCCATAGGTGATCTCCCCCATCACTGGTTTGCACTCCAATCCGCCAACTTGTTGAAAATAAGTAAATTGTGTGACCTCCATACCATTTAGCCATACCTCCCATCCAAGTCCCCAGGCACCAAGAGTTGGTGATTCCCAGTTGTCTTCCAAAAATCTGATGTCGTGTAATAGGGTATCAATACCCAGCTCTGTTAATGATTGCAAATACAACTCCTGAATATTATCTGGTGATGGTTTTAAAACTACCTGAAATTGATAATAATGTTGTAATCTATTGGGGTTTTCACCATAACGCCCATCAGTTGGTCGGCGACAAGGCTGTACATAAGCACTGTTCCACGGTTCTGGACCAATTGAGCGTAAGAATGTGGCAGGATGAAAAGTTCCCGCACCAACTTCAATATCTAATGGCTGCACAATAACACAGCCATTTTTTGCCCAAAATTCTTGTAGTTTTAGGATTATTTCTTGAAACGTCAACATAGAGTTACCCACTGTTTGGTGGTATTGTACAAAGTTGTTGATTATACTTGTTTTACCCCAATCCCGATATAGAAAATAAGAATTAGAGTGCAAATATGAGATTCACTTGACCTATAAAAGTATTGTGTTATAAACAGGTTTTTCATATCGGAACTAGAGTTGCATGACTGCCAAAGCAATTTCAAAATATTTAGCATCGTATGCACAAAGTGAATCAAATGAGTTAGTTGCATTGGCAGATAACTATTTGTATGTAATGGTTATCCCTGTCTGCAACGAAGATAAGCAGTGTTTAAAGACGGTTTTTTCTGAAATTAAAACCAATAATGTGTTAATTATTGCGGTAGTAAACTCTCCAAATAGTCATCCGGTTTGGCAGCTGCATAATCAAAAATTTATAAAAAATTTAGAAAATAATGCGACCAATCAACAACAGTTAAATATTAATTGTCAACTTTTGCGATTCAAGGATTTTCATGATATTTTAGTTGTAGATAAAAACTCTCAAGATTTACAAATCAACCCAAAATATGGGGTGGGATTAGCTAGGAAAACTGGTTGTGATATTGCCCTAAGATTATATGCGACAGGAGTGATAAAAAGACCATGGATATTTTCCACCGATGCAGATGTGATTTTACCTGCAAACTATTTTTCAAAATCAGTTCAAAATAGTGATGACTATTCCGCAATAGTATTAGACTTCCAACACTATAGTGACAGTAAGTATTTGCATAAATTGCAATTTTATTATGACTTTAAATTAAGATACTACCATGCTGGCATCGTTTTTGCCAGCACGACTTATGCCTATATCCCACTAGGTAGTACTTTAATTGTTAATATGCTGTGTTATGCTCAGGTTCGTGGCTTTCCGAAAAAAAATGCTGGAGAGGATTTTTATCTGTTAAATAAGTTGGCAAAAATCAAGCCGATCAAATACCTTGTCGATAATCCAATAGTAAAAATCAAATCTCGATTTTCCAATAGAGTGCCGTTCGGTACAGGACCAGCATTAGCCAAAATTAGTGAGTTAGATAACATAAACAACTATCAATACTATCATCCAAGGTGTTTTATCCTGCTAAAACAGTGGATAGACTTTTTAAACAACCTGTGGCAACAAGATAGCTTATATATAATAGAACCAAAAGATAAATTACTCGCCGAATTGTATCATTTTTTTAATTGCAAAAATGTATTTAGCAAATGTCAACCGCAAATAACCTCACAAACCAGATGGTCACAATTTGTCCATCAATGGTTCGATGCCTTCAAAACCTTAAAGGCCGTTCACTTTTTTGATAATAATTTTAAACGAGTAAGTTATCAGCAGTTGTTAAATTCTAATTCTTTTGCTAAAGTTAACCATTCTATGTTGCAAAATTTTATTCAACGATATGACAAAAACTAAAGCTACCCTCATTCATCTCAGTCTTAGCATCATTGTGATTGGACTTTTTATCTTAACGGTATTGTATATTTGGTATCCTCAACCATTTTTTGCCATATCAGGTGTAATAGAACCACTCAAATTACTCATTATTGTCGATGTAATTGTGGGGCCATTATTGACTTTTATAGTGTATAAGAAAGGTAAGAAAAATCTAAAATTTGATTTATCTGTGATTGTAATTATGCAAATTGTGGCATTAATATATGGTGCTTTTACCATATACAGTGGTAGAGCTGGTCTACTCGTTGTTAATAACGGTCAATTTTATTACTTAGCTGAAAAGTTTGCTAGCAATGATGAGTTGCAATTTGCTGAATTAAAACCCAGTATATTTACACCGCCAAAGATGGCGTATATGCCCAGTTCTAACTATCTGGATGTTTATAGTGCTTATGCAGAATTTGTACCATTAGATAGTTTTGAGGAAATGCTATTGCCTTATTCTTTATCTGTGGCAAATATGCAGGCTCAATTTAGCAGTAAACAGGAACAAATTGAATTATTGAGTAAAAAATATTCAACTGAAGACATAGTGTTTTTTATCCTCGACAAGGAAAATATTAAGTATTATGTCGTCTTTTCCATTAAACAGAATCGCATCATTGATTATTTGAAATTTTAGAATTATTCTTGGAGTAATTTTGCTCACATGCTACTATTCTACTTTATAAAATTTCAGAGTGAAGATGTCGTTAAATTCGGAAAATTCAACGAGCCAGTTAAATAATCAATCCTTCAATATTCAAGCTGCAAAAAAACTAAATGTAATGCATGGGTGGTACTGGATTAATGAAGGCTTTAGGTACTTTATGCAGGCTAAATATATATGGATGCTATCACTGTTTTTGCTCGCTGGCAATGTTATCCTTTTGCTTTATATATTGCCATTTGCTCAAATTATTCTAATATTTGTTTTTCCATTTATTGCTGCGGGACTGAGTCTGGCGTGTACCCATATTGAACAAGGTAAAAAGATTACGCTAGAACATTTAATCAAGGGATTTAGCAATCCTAATAGGTTGAATATCTTTAGATATGGCTTCTGGCTGATTTTGTTGATGATTATGGCACAGCTAATTAGTTCCATATTGGTGAGTATGTTAGGTGTTTCGCAGGAACAAATCATGAGTGAGTTACAGCTGTTAAAGAATAACAACAGTGCATCTTTTCAGACTATTTTTGACTCGCCAGTATTATTTAAATATTTTGTTATCACCATTGCGGTAATGTTACCGATTAGTTTAATTAATTTATTATCACCAATAATTTTGGCTTTTTCAAATTTTACTGCACCACAGGCAATTAAACTTAGCATTAATGCAGGAGTTAAAAATATTGCAGCATTTATCCTGTACATGGTGATTTATCTGGTTATTATTGGGATTGCTATTGTTGCTTTTAAGATGTTTAATGCATTATTATTAATCTTATTTTCAGCAGGCTCTATAATTGCCTCAATTATTAATTTAACTTTACTGTTTACTTTTTGGATGGCATTTTTAGCACTAACTTATTGTTCTGCCTATGTTGCATTTAAAGATATATTTGTAGGAGAAAGAACCTAATGTCATTACTTTATACACCAAAATTAAAATCTGGCAAAAAAATGCCAGATTTTAACTTGCCTGGAGTCGATGGAAAAACCTGGTCTTTAAATAATTGTATGGGAAAAAATGGTCTAGTTGTGATGTTTATCTGTAATCACTGCCCTTATGTTAAATCAATTCAGCACAAATTAGTTGCCGATGCATTGGTCATGCAAAAATTTGCAGTAAATGTGGTGGCAATCATGTCTAATGATGTAAATGCCTATCCTGAGGACTCTTTTGAAAATATGCAGCAAACTGCCAGAAACATGCAATATCCTTTTCCATATCTGCTAGACTCTACCCAAGAGACAGCTAAAGCATACGGTGCGGTTTGTACTCCAGATATATTTGGACTGGACAAAAATGCTTATCTGCAGTATCGGGGTCGCCTGGATGCTGCTGGAATGAACCAGTCTGAACCTGATTTACCCAGAGATTTAGTAAATGCTATGCAACAATTAGCCCTTGAAGGTAAAATCACCACTGAGCAAATTGCAAGTATGGGCTGCTCAATTAAATGGATTAATCCTAACCAATCAATAAAATAAGAAACATTTAACTATGACAAATCAATATCAATCTAGCGACATTGAGGTATTATCTGGACTGGATCCAGTTAAAAGACGACCAGGCATGTACACCGATACTTCGCGTCCTAATCACCTTATTCAGGAAGTGATAGATAACTCTGTGGATGAGGCACTTGCTGGACATGCCAAAAATATAAAAGTAGTGCTATTGGCTGATGGTTATATTGAGGTGTCTGATGATGGACGTGGGATGCCTGTTGATATTCATCCAGAGGAAGGTGTAACTGGAGTTGAATTAATTTTATCCAAACTACATGCAGGTGGTAAATTTTCCGATAAAAATTATGCTATTTCTGGCGGCTTGCATGGAGTAGGAGTTTCCGTGGTAAATGCTTTATCCGACCGCTTGGATGTTTGGGTTAAGCGTGATGGCAAGCAATATCACATTGCTTTTGAACATGGTAATAAAATTTCTGAATTGGTAGAGATAGGTACAGTTGGTCAAAAAAACACAGGAACCAAGGTAAGATTTAAACCCGAAAAACAGTATTTTGATACATTGCAGGTATCAGTTAGAAAATTAAAAAGACTATTAAAAGCCAAGGCAGTTTTATGCCCAGGACTAGCAGTTGAGTTTAAGGATGATAACACTAAAGGGTTTGAACAATGGCATTATATTGATGGGTTGCAAGAGTATTTTATGGAGTCACTTGCTGGTGCTGAAATATTACCTCAAAATGGATTTCGAGGCTCGCAAACCGTAGAGGGGGAAATTGTTGACTGGATTATAAGCTGGAAACCAGATGGGGAAGTTCTAACAGAAAGTTATGTCAATCTAATTCCCACAGCTCAAGGTGGCACTCATGTTAATGGTTTGCGTACTGGCTTAACTGAGTCAATTCGTGATTTTGCGGAAGCACACAATTTATTGCCAAGAGGCTTAAAGTTAGCACCAGATGATGTATGGGATAGAGTAAGCTATATACTATCAATAAAGATGAAAGACCCACAGTTTAGTGGGCAAACCAAAGAACGTTTATCTAGTAGAGCCATTGCCTCAATAGTAGCAAATTCTATCAAAGATAGTTTTATATTATGGCTTAGTCAAAATGTGGCAATAGGTGAATTAATTGCTAATATGGCAATAGAAAAAGCCCAAAATCGTTTAAAGCAAGGTAAAAAAGTTGTTAGGAAAAAGGTAATGACTGGTCCAGCATTACCTGGCAAACTAGCAGATTGCAGCTGTACGGATCCAATGTTAGGCGAGCTGTTTTTGGTAGAGGGTGACTCAGCTGGTGGTTCCGCAAAACAAGCCAGAAACCGTGAATTTCAGGCTATTATGCCGTTACGTGGTAAAATTCTCAATACTTGGGAAGTAGACTCCTCATCAGTAATGGCATCACAGGAAGTACATGATTTAGCCGTAGCAATGGGGGTAGATCCTGCCAGTACCGACTTATCGGGTTTAAGATACGGTAAGATTATCGTTTTAGCTGATGCTGACTCTGATGGTCTGCATATTGCAACCCTGTTGTGTGCCTTGTTTTTGAAACATTTCGAGTCACTGGTTAGGGGTGGGCATATATTTATTGCCATGCCACCCTTGTATCGAATTGATGTAGGCAAGAAAAAATATTATGCCCTGGATGGATCTGAACGAGATCAAATTTTAGACAGGATTGAACGAGAAAAACAAAAAGGCAAAGTTAGTGTCACCAGATTTAAAGGTTTGGGTGAAATGAACCCTGGGCAATTAAGAGAAAGTACCATAGCACCAGATACGAGAAGATTAATCCAATTAAATATTGATGAAGAAGACAGTACATTCCAGATGATGGATATGTTACTTTCCAAAAAAAGAGCTGCTGATAGAAAATCGTGGCTACAAGACAAAGGAGATTTAGCTACAGTGTAGCTATAAATATGATTATGACCGAATTTAGAATTGAAAAAGATAGCATGGGAGAACTACAGGTTCCCACTGATGCTTTATATGGAGCTCAAACGCAAAGAGCAGTTAATAACTTTCCAATTAGTGGCTTAACCATGCCTCGTGAGTTTATCCGGGCATTGGGATTTGTTAAGGAATCAGCAGCTTGGGTAAATAAATCACTAGGTTATCTGGATGATGATGTTGCACTGGCTATTATTGATGCTGCCCAGAAAATTCAGACTGGTGATTTTGATCAGCATTTTCCAATTGATGTTTTTCAAACGGGCTCAGGCACCAGCTCCAATATGAACTGCAATGAAGTGATTTCGCACCTTGCAACCAATGACCAAATCAAAGTTCATCCCAATGACCATGTAAATATGGGGCAAAGCAGTAATGATGTGATACCAACAGCAATTGCAGTGAGTGCAGTACTAAATATCAGAGAAAAACTCCTTCCAGCTCTGGAACATATTGAACAAGTATGTAGGAATAAAGCCAAAGAACTGGAAAATATAGTAAAAACTGGCAGAACCCATTTAATGGATGCCATGCCAGTTACTTTTACTCAGGAGTTAAATACATGGGCAGACTTGATACTCAGAAACCACCAACGTATAAGTGCAGCAACAAAGCGTCTTAGCTATCTGGCACAAGGTGGCACTGCCGTTGGTACAGGGATAAATGCAGATATACATTTTGGGGTTAAATTTGCTGCCCAAATATCCGCTATTACCAAATCGTCTTTTCATAGTATGGATAATAAATTTGAAGGTATTGGCTCACAAGACTGTGTAGTAGAACTCTCAGGGCAAATGAAAACTTTAGCATCAACTATGATGAAAATCGCTAATGATTTACGTTGGATGAACTCAGGACCATTGGCAGGAATTGGCGAAATTGCCCTGCCAGCATTACAACCAGGCAGTAGCATAATGCCTGGTAAGGTAAATCCAGTCATTCCAGAGGCAATGGCAATGGTATGTGCTCAAGTTATTGGTAATGATACAACAATTACTCTAGCTGGAGCCACGGGTAATTTTCAGTTAAACGTAATGTTGCCGGTTATTGCTTTAAATATCTTACAAAGTATTGAGATTATGGCAAATTGTACTACTGTCCTAGCAGACTCAGCAATTGCAGACTTTGTAGTTAATAAACAAGCCGTTGCCATAGCAGTTAACCGCAATCCAATTTTAGTAACCGCACTAAACCCGATTATAGGCTATGAACTTGGTGCAAAAATAGCAAAAATAGCTTATAAAGAGAATAGGGCAGTAATAGATGTCGCCCTTGAATATACCGACCTTTCAAGAGATGAGCTTGAAAAACATTTAAATCCATTGAAATTAACCCTCGGTGGAATAGGAGAATAAGATGAGAATAGCACTATATATGATACTCATAACATCAATGTTGGTTAGCTTTTATGTTCAAGCTGAGCCCAAAGTAGTCAATACAAAAGCAGAGGTTGATAAAATTGACAGATCAGAGCTAGAAACCCACAACGAGACTTTAAGTTTGGACAATATAGTACCAAAACTTGAAATGCCAAATATTGAATTTGATGGAAGTATAAGAACAAGGCAAAATACCACCACATCTGTGCCAGCTAACAAAAGTACAGCTAAAAAAGAACCTACCAAGAAAAAACCAGTTAAACAGAAAAACAAGAAAAAGATTGTTTTAGCTAGAAAATCAATGCTACTCAACCAGTTAAACAAAGGCGATAAAATCCTGCTTAGTAAAGGCTTAACATATGTATTTCGAATATCTCGGCATAATATCACTCAATATTTATACAAAGGCAAGTTAGCTATGGATTCCTCAGGGTTAGAACCAAGTAAGACAAATGGCTACTATATTATTGACAAGGATAAGCTGGTTGCTGATACAAAATTACTAAATTCAAATAAAAAAGCCAGCAAAGTAACTAGGCACCAATCTAGCTCTAAAGCCAAACAACTGACAAAAAGAAAGACGATTACTACAAATAAGCTAGCAAAAAAGCCAGCTAGTAATGAGCCAAATATAATCCCCGTTGATATCATTGCACAACGGAAAAAAATTGAAAAAGAATATAACAAAGGTAAAGCAATTAAAAACAGCATTCGTTTAAAAAATCTACGAGCTAATGATAAAATCCATATTATAGACAACATTCAACTGGTATTTAGAAAAAATACAAGTACCTCTGGAGTGAAAAAATATTGGTTGACAGAAAAATTAAACCCAGATAATAAAGCGATTAAGCTACAGTCAAAAAATATCTATAAAGTGATTAAATTATACCGACCAGACTAACAAAAGGATGTAATTTTATCCTGATTTAGATGATTGAGCTTATATGACATATAGATTCTCACATATTCTCCTAATAAGATTGGCAGGGCTATTTATTTGGCTCAGTCAGTCTGCTCCATTGCTTATTAAAATGATTGTGGACTCTAATTGGTTAGCCTCCAATAGTATATTGTGGCTTTTATCGCACATCTCATTTGGGCTTGGTTTTATAATTTTGACCAAACATCTAGGGCATAAAAAACTGCTAATGGAGGAATGGATACTACTGTTTGCTATGATTGCCGTTATTTATATTATCAACTGGTCAACATTTAGTATTAATGGCATCTTTTACTCATTAATTATAGCAATTTTACTACCATGGATAATGACGGTGAAACAGGGAATTATTATTCTAACGATACAAAGTTTACTCATTGGCTGGCAACTATTTACGGGTTTGCAAAACACATCTGAAATTGAAAACAATCAATTAGACAGTGTGGTTTTCCTAATATTTTTAATTGGTTTATCAGCATTTGCATATGTTATGTCCTTGCTAGGGAGTCGCCAACAAAATGCAAAAGAAGAGTTAAGAAAAGTCAACTCCGAACTAAGAGCAACCCAAGTGCTACTATCTGATAGTTCCAGGATTAATGAACGGTTAAGAATCTCCAGAGAACTACATGATTTAATTGGGCATCATCTAACAGCACTAAGCCTTAATCTGGAAGTTGCCTCACATATTACTGCAGGTAAGGCTAACAAACAGGTGAAGAAAGCCCAAAGTATTGCCCGCTTACTATTAAGTGATGTTAGAGATGTGGTTAGTGCCTTTAGGAATAAAGGAACGTTAAATATTGCCCAGGCAATTACAGAATTAACTGATGGAGTACCAAGGCTAAGTATTCATATAGATATTGACAGGAAATATACTATTGAAGACCCTAAACTAGCCCAAACTATGTTGAGATGCACCCAGGAGCTGATTACCAACTGCATTAAACATGCACAGGCAAATAATTTATGGCTTGAATTTAGTAAAGATATAAATAGCATAATCATCCAAATTAAAGACGATGGCATTGGTTTAACCTCATCAATGAAAGAAGGCAATGGTCTGACTGGTATCAGAGAACGAGTTAAGCAGTTTAATGGAGACGTAGCAATAATTCCCAGTAACACAGGTTTTCATATAAAAATTATATTCAGACCTTAGCCCGCATATTCATAGCCAATAATAATCAATGAGACATATCAATTGAAAATTATATTATTCTGGAGTAAAATCAAATTTGAAAACAAACACAATACAAAATTGAGATACACCTCAATTAATAACTAAATGACTTTATTAATCATAATTGCCACAACCTCAATTTTCTTCTCTTTTTTATGCTCAATTCTTGAAGCTGTTTTGCTAAGTGTCACGCCAACATTTGTTGAAATTAAAAAGAAAGAAGGCAAAACATATGCTCATGTCCTGGAAAAGTTAAAAAATGATGTGGACAAACCACTTATATCCATACTTACAATAAATACAATTGCCCATACAGTTGGAGCAATTTTAGTAGGCGTACAGGCAGAAAAGGCGTTTGGCTCGGGTGATAATATAGTTGGTATAGTTTCTGCGGTGATGACCGCTTTAATTTTAGTAGTATCTGAAATAATTCCCAAGACTATTGGGGCAACATACTGGAAAGACTTGGCAGGAATTTCGACCAGAATATTAATGCTACTGATTTTTGTCTGCAAATGGGCAGGTATTATCTGGGTACTACAATTATTTACTAAACTTTTTGGCAAAAGTGGTCACAATAAAAGCATTTTAAGCAGGGAAGAGTTCTTCGCTATGACCGATATTGCTCATGAAGAAGGCATTTTTCAAGAGTCAGAGTCCAAGGTAATTAAAAACTTATTAAATTTTAAAACTATCTTGGCAAAAGATATAATGACCCCGAGAACAGTCATAAAAATAGCAAATGAAGAACAGAATATTCAAGATTTTTTCAACAAAAACAAAGACCTGCAATTTTCAAGAATACCTATTTATAAAGATGATCCCGATGATATTACCGGCTATATTTTAAAAGATGATATATATAGAAATGTTGCAGAAAATAATCGTGATATAAAATTAGTAGATTTAAAACGTGACTTACAGATTGTAATGACCACAGTGCCAATACCAGATTTATTTGAAAAATTCATTCAAAAAAGAGAACATATTGCCCTGGTTATTGATGAGTATGGCTCAATCAGCGGACTAGTAACCATGGAAGATGTGATTGAAACATTACTAGGTCTGGAAATTATGGACGAAAGTGACACAGATTTGGACATGCAACAACTAGCTAGAGAAAACTGGCAGAAACGTGCCAAACGTCTAGGTATTATCAACTCCTAAGTCACAGTGACTCTGCCTTTTCTTAACCAACTGTGGTTCAAACGTGCCCTCTCTATCTCTTGGAGTGGCTATTTCAATTTCACCATGAGAGCCTTTGAGTATTTTTTGTATGTAACCATTTCTGGCATTTGTTTTGTTGGTTTTTGGAATAGCCAAGATGTTCTTCCATTTCAGCACCAAGTGCCGCTTCAGTAACTTGCTTTGCTAGCATTGATGTAAGACTGGTTAAGTCATCTGTTGTTTTTATATTTTTAGCAAATTCTTTCGCCATTTTTGTTAGTTCTTTTTTGTTCATTTTGTAACCTCAATTTTAATTTTCAAATTTTAAAAAAAGTTTCCCTTAAGGGAAGGATTAATTGAAGTTACACACTTCGTGTTACACTCTCTTTTATTCAAATTTAATGCTTGTTTTAGACAACAATTTATCAAAACAAAGCTTCATACCAGATTCATTTTGGTTATAGTTCTTGATATGTTGGTTTATCAAATAATTTAGTACACGTTTAGTATTTCTATTTTCTTTTTCATCACAATTTTTATGTGCAATACACGTTGTGATTTCATTTATATTCTTATTTATTAACTCTAAGTCTGTGTGTAGTCTGGATGTATTACACGCTTGGGTCATTTTTCCACTTGGTATTAAATTAAGTGATGATGGGTTTTCGACCTGGACGACCCATAATTTTACCAATAAAGTATTAATTTCACTGATAAGTTGGGTGATTTTCTTTAACTCTAAATCCGAATAGGTTATTGGATTGAGTTTATTCATTAATTCTTTTAAGCTCGCAAAAAGATGACGACGATAATTTTCAGGTAAGGAAGCAAGAGTTTGCTTTTCCTGTATAGTGCTGGACAAGATAGGTTTTTTTAGTTCTACTTCCAAACATGAAATTGTTTGAGATAGTTGTCCATTCTTAGTTACTAAATCAACAATATCAAACATAGTTGTCCTGCAACTTCTTTCAAGTTTTGATTTATCACACGTTGTATTATTATTACTACATTCTATTATTTTTTTTATGTCTTTTTGAAG
>UOEW01000287.1_pt1 | contig 15374 bp, 15 predicted proteins | sample 1988701 | NCBI WGS metagenome assembly UOEW01 (sample SAMEA4712195, study PRJEB27164) | hydrothermal vent metagenome | biome: marine basaltic hydrothermal vent biome; feature: marine hydrothermal vent; material: mineral | place: Pacific Ocean | collected 2011-06-14/2011-07-23 | depth 1719 m | reverse complement strand
ATTAGACTTGATATTATTACTATTAGCCCATATTTGTTTCTCACTATATTAAAGGTATTATTAAATGTCAGACCAAATATTTTATTTATTTTCAGCAGTGTTATTAGGCGTGGTGTTAGGTGCTTTAGTTATGTATCTGATTGCAGGTAAGAGCAAAGATTCCAACAGTAGTATTGCTGAAGTTGAAGAAAAATTGAATGATTATCAACAGGATGTAGTGCAACACTTTGAGCAGACTGCTGATTTAGTTGATGAGTTAACTCAAAGCTATAAGAAGGTGTTTGATCATTTAGGTAAAAGTGCCAGAGAGTTGATGACAGATGAACAAATTCAAATACAAATTGACAAGCGTAGGGGCAACAAGGTTACTTTGGAGTTTTTAACTGAAGAGTCAGAACAATCTGATGAGGATGACAATTCTCAAGAATTACAGTCCGATACTCCTAAGCACTAACTTAGTAAATCAATAATTGCATCACGATTGGTTAGTGCTAAAAGCAAGAGGACATCACCATTTTTTGCCCATGCCAAGGCTTTTTTAGTGCCTTGGATTGTGTCTGTAGCATGAATAATATGGTTTTTATTCATACCCAGTTTTAGTGCGTGATTTTGGATGATATTTGGTATTTCACCTATCTGTCTGCCACGTAAGTGACTTTGCATTTCACAAATTATCAGTATGTCTGGATTAGCCTGCAAGGCTGATTTTATCAGGCCTTGAATTAATTCATCACTGCGATCTCCTGCCTGTCCCATCATCACTAATCGACGCTTTGCTGGCATATTTTTGATGGTTTGTGCCATTAAGTTTAGTCCATGTTGATTGTGGGCAAAGTCAACTATAGTTTTTATGCCGTTGAATTCAAACAGGTTGCCACGACCTGGGTTGTTTTGTGGAGTGTTGGCAAAATCTTGCAGTCCCCTAGCGATGACACTTTTATTGAACCCTAGTGCAAAACACATGGCAACTACAGCTAAGGCATTGTGGATATTGTGTTGGGCAGCACCAGATAGTGTAATCGGGATAGCCTTGACTGCTATAATTTCTTGTCGCTCTCTTCCTTGTTGATAATAAATAATGCCATTATCGACATAACAGGCTGTTTTGCCATTTTGCAGGTGCTGTTGAATTATTGGGTTATGTAGATGCCAGGAAAACCAGATGATATTATTGTTTAGCGTTTTAGCAAAGTTCACACTGCCAGCATCATCGGCATTTAAGATAAGGTTTTGCTGTTTGGTTATTGCCTGTCTGACGATAAATTTTGTTACAACCATATCTGCCAATGTGTTGATGCCGTATTCACCAAGATGATCTTCGGCTACATTGGTAATTACCACGGTTGTTGCCTGATTGACTCCTAAACCACGGCGTAACATACCACCACGTGCCACCTCTAGTAATGCTACCTCAGATTTTGGATGACGCAATAGGGTGCGAGCACCACCTGGCCCTGAATAATCGCCTGTAGCAATTATTGTATCGTTGACTCGAATATAGTCGGTGGAGGTAATCCCACAACTTTTACCTGCGGCTTTAACTATTGAGCTGGCAAGCCTCACTGTAGTTGATTTGCCATTGGTTCCTGTCACTAGAGCAACTGGAATGTCTTTTATGGTATGCCAGTTTATCTGCTCAATATCAGGAATAGCATCAATGGCAAATATTTGACAAGTTACACCATATCCTAGAGAAACTTTATCATCATCAGTTAGAAATTTGACCTTGTGGTTATGTGCAGCCTGTTGTAATTTTATTAGCTGTGGATTTTGTTCTGTGCTAATTTCATTTTTAAGCCTTAACAGGATTGGGGTAATATCTATTGTTTTAGAATTGATTTCAGCAAGCATTAGTTGCCATGCTGCTTCGGCGATTTCTGTAGCAGCATACAAACAGTCAATTGGAGCCGAAATAACTAAACTTGCACCATTTGCATAACTTCGTGTATATATTTGCTCATTGTTCCAGTGCAGATTATTAAGCAATGTCCGACAATGTTTTTTCCAAATGCGAATGATTTTGTCCTGATTAGTCCCAGTAATATGCACATCTAAAATTGCACCTGCTTTATCTGAAAACAGGTTGGCTCCAGTCAAACGTCTTGAGTCAGTTATTTCAATCACTTTCTTCTGTACGAGCCAGACGTACACCACGTTCATCTTTAATTAATTGCATGACTGCAAAATCTTTTTCATTATCGTGGCTATTTGTATCGGCTATTACGTTAGAAACTGCTGTATCACCTTTGGGCTGATTGGATTTTTGATTCTCCTTATTAAAGTGGATGATTTGTTTCCAGCACCTAGTAATATTATCGCCAAAGATTAATAGTAAATCACCTTCTTGAGCTGTTTGCAGTCCTGTTTTAACTGCCTGTTCTTCATCTGCGATAATTTTGGTTTGCTTTTCATTGACTCCCGATGCGATTAACTGTTGTTGTAACATCAGTGGCACTTCTCGGTCATCACGTCCACGTCTATTATCATCAGCCTTCAGAATATAATAGTCAAAATGCCCAGCTGCCTGTTCGGCAATAGCATAAATATCTTCGTCACGCCGATCTCCTGGTGCTGCTAGTATACAAATCTTTTTACCAGAAACTTCAAATCTATCAATAGTTTGACAGACCATATTTATCGCAGCAGGATTATGCCCGTAGTCCAAAATAACTTTATATGGATGTTCGTCATACTGGTTCATACGTCCTGGAGCTTGGAAAAATGTTGAGTCAAAAGTACGTAAACCATGTCGAATTTGATCTAGTTCTTTGTTCATTGCATAGGCTAATGCTGCTGCAAACATGGCATTTTGGACATTATGAATAGCTTTGCCCTCAATAGTTGCAGGGATTAAGTGGGTCCAAAGTAGTGGAATATGGCTACCATTGTCATAAATGGTAAGCATGTCGCCATTGATACCATGTTCTAGTACTATTGCCATTCCTCCTTGTTTGATATGTTCCTTAACTAGTAAATGCCCAGGATTCATGGTTACATAACATACTTTTTTAGCCTTGGTGTAATCTGCCATTTGTAAACATAATTGGTCATCAGCATTTAATACCGCTACATCTTTAGCAACTTCAACAACCACTCGTTTGACTTCTGCTAGTTGCTCCAGAGTATCAATGCCTTTTATACCCAAATGATCAGATGATATATTTAAACAGGCTGAAACATTGGTAGATTTATATCCCAGACCCGAGCGCACAATACCACCACGGGCAGTCTCTAATACTGCTACATCAACGGTTGGGTCACGCAAAACAATATGTGATGCCATGGGACCAGTCATATCGCCTTTTACGGTAAGATGCCCATCAATATACACACCCTCGGTGGCAGTGTTGCCAACTATATGCCCTGCTGTTTTTAAAATATGTGATAACATTCTGGCAGTTGTGGTCTTGCCATTTGTACCTGTAATTGCGGCAATCGGAATACGGCTTGGAGTGCCTTTAGGAAACAACATATCCATCACCTTGTCCGCAACATCACGTGGTTTTCCCTGTGATGGTGCAACATGCATCCTAAATCCAGGAGCTGCATTAACCTCTACGATTGCACCACCTATATCTTTGTATGACTTACTGATATCTTCAGTTAAAAAATCCACACCCCCAACATCTAATCCAACTGCCATCACTGCTCGCACTGCCATCGCACGATTATCTGGATGTACTTCGTCAGTTAAATCAATTGCAGTTCCACCCGTGGACAGGTTGGCAGTTGAACGTAAATAAAATATTTCATCCATTGGCAAGACTGTGTCTACTGTGTGGTTAGCCTGTTCAATTAATAATAGTGCCTGACGATCTAACTGTAACCGAGTCAAAACTTTTTCATGACCGACACCACGGCGTGGATCTTGATTCACAATATCAATAAGTTGTGCTATTGTATGTTGTCCATCACCTACTACATGTCCGGGAACTCGTTTGGCAACGGCAACTAACTCACCATTAACTACTAACATACGATGATCAAATCCACTCACTAAGGACTCAACAAGTATGCCTCGGGATTTACCTTTTTCACGAGCAAATCTAAATGCAGATTCAATTTCATTATCCTCATTAATATCAATGGTAATGCCACGCCCATGGTTGGCGTCTAGTGGTTTAACCACAACTGGATAACCAATTCTTCTAGCCATGGCTACAGCCTGTCTTTCTGAATAAACCAATTCCTGTCTGGGCAATGGTAGACCTAAATCATTTAATAAATTGTGTGTGTCCTCTTTATCACATGAAATTTCAACAGCAATATGGGTAGTTTTTGAGGTGATTGTTGCCTGAATTCTTTGCTGATATTTGCCATGCCCAAACTGCACGAGTGAATATTCATTTAAACGCAACCAGGGAATATTTCTAGCTTCTGCAGCTTTAACGATTGCTGCGGTTGATGGACCTAGCTCCTTGCGTTGAGCAAAACGAATAAAGTTGTTTTTTTCATTTTCAAAATTAAAATCACTATCAATAAACTCTTGTAATTGTACCTGTAAATTATTTGGTAATAATGCAAATAATAATTGTCTGGCAATTCTGGCAGCTGCTAATCCCACATCACGCTGTCTATATTCAAACACCATATTGTAGCATCCAGGCTGATTATCTATTGAGCGTGTTTTGCCAAAGGTTACATCTGAGCCTGCCATATTCTGTAATTCGATTACTGCATGTTCGAGTACATGTCCCATCCAAGTGCCGCCATCTTCTTTTAACCGGCGAATAAAACCACCAGCAACACCATAAGAGCAGCCATGCTCCTGTAATCCTGGCAATGTTGCAATCAAACTATCAATAAACTCATCTCCAATCTTGGCAGTTGGCCACTGCTCTAAAACACCTAAATCTATTTGTTGTCGAATGACGGGAAAATGGGCATATAAATTTGGTCCTACATAGACGTTGGTTGATAGTATTTTCATAGTTAATATTCCTCTTTTCGTGCTTTGGCTGTTGTTGTTACCATCATGTTTTTTTAGACTTTACATCCGAAATACACCATATTTGGTGGCTTGTATCGGTGCATTTAATCCAGCTTCTATAGCCAAACCTAAAACTTTGCGGGTATCAATTGGATTGATAATGCCATCATCCCATAATCTGGCTGTTGAATAATATGGACTGCCCTGATCTTCATATAATTGTTTTATGTTGTCATATTCCAGCTGTTTTTCTGCCTCATTCCAGTCAATACCGCGTTTATCCATACTATCTTGTTTAATAGTTGTTAATACCGATGCTGCTTGTTCGCCACCCATAACGGAAATTCGGGCATTTGGCCACATCCATAAAAACCGCCCACCATAGGCACGACCGTTCATGGCATAATTACCTGCACCAAATGAGCCGCCAATAACCACAGTGTATTTTGGCACTGATGCACAGGCCACAGCGGTTACCATTTTTGCACCATTTTTGGCAATGCCCTTGTGCTCGTATTCTTTGCCAACCATAAATCCGCTAATATTTTGTAGAAACACCAAGGGAATGTTGCGTTGACAGCATAACTCAATAAAATGTGCACCTTTGAGTGCGGATTCTGAAAATAAAATACCGTTATTAGCAATAATTCCAACTGGGTTTCCGTATATATGAGCAAATCCACAGATTAAAGTTATACCGTATTTTTGTTTAAATTCCTGAAAATTAGAACCATCAACAATACGGGCAATGATTTGCCGAATATCATAAGGTGTACGGGTGCTTTGCGGGACAATGCCATAAAGTTCTTTTTCATTGTAAATTGGTTTTGCAGTTTTCTGTTTAGTTAACCAGTCATGTTTTGAGCGATTAAAATATTTAACAATATCACGGGTGATTTCTAAGGCGTGCTCATCATTTTCAGCAAAATGATCGGTAACGCCTGAAACTGATGAGTGAACTTCTGCACCGCCCAGTGTCTCGGCGTCCACAACTTCACCAGTGGCAGCTTTAACCAATGGTGGCCCACCTAAAAAGATGGTTCCCTGTTGTTTTACAATAATTGCCTCATCGCACATGGCAGGCACATAAGCACCACCTGCGGTACATGAGCCCATAACTACCGCAATTTGCGGAATATTTTTTGCAGAAAGCTGAGCTTGGTTGTAAAAAATTCGTCCAAAATGTTCTTTGTCAGGAAACACCTCATCTTGTAAAGGCAAAAATGCACCACCTGAATCTACCAGATAAATACAGGGCAGGTGATTTTCCAAAGCAATTTCCTGTGCTCTAAGATGTTTTTTTACGGTTAAGGGAAAATAGGTTCCGCCTTTTACGGTTGCATCATTGGCAACAATAACCACATTTTGCCCATGCACTACGCCAATACCAGTGACAACACCAGCAGCAGGTGCGGCATCGTCGTACATTTCAATTGCGGCAAGGGCTGATAGCTCCAAAAAAGGACTGCCTTGGTCAATTAGTGTATAGATTCTGTCACGAACCAATAGTTTATCACGGGATTTGTGTCTCTCTCTGGATTTTTGGGAGCCACCTAAAGAAATGGTTGCAGTTTTTTCACGCAGCTCATCAACTAGCCCGTGCATAAACTGATGGTTTTCATGAAATTCTGCTGATTCAGTATTGATTGTATTTTTTATTATCGTCATGGCGGAATTATAGCATGGCAAAAAACCAAAGACTAATATTTAGCTATGATACTTTAGTCCCATTCCATTAGGTTCACCCAGCAGTTTGCCATCACTCCATTTTAGTTCTCCATTTACCCAGGTTTTTTCAATACTAGCAGAAAATTCAGACTCGGCATAGGGTGTCCAGCCACATTGGTATAACATTTCCTTACTACTAACTTTATTGGGTTTGTGCATATCAACCAGTACTAAATCTGCATAATAACCCTCCTTAATATAACCACGCTTTTTAACCTTAAACAACTCAGCGACATTGTGAGTAGTCTTTTGGACTATTTTTTCTAGAGTAAATTTACCCTCATTGACCTGGGTCAGTAAACTTGCCAGTGCTGTCTGAACTAAAGGTAATCCTGATGGTGCAGTAAAATATTTATTGTGTTTTTCATCCCATGTATGTGGAGCATGGTCGGTAGCAATAATGTCGAGATTGCCATAGTTGATGCCATCTATGATTGCCATTTTGTCTGAATATTGTTTTATTGCTGGATTGCATTTAATTAATGCACCCAAGCGCTGATAATCATGATCATCAAACCAAGTAAAATGCACACATGCCTCAGCAGTTATTAACTTTTGGGCTAGTGGCAATTGCTTGAATAAAGCAACCTCTTCTGCGGTCGAAATGTGTAAAACATGTAGCTTTGCCTGATGTTTTTTAGCAAGCTTCATCGCAATTTCAGTTGATTTGATACAGGCTTCTCTTGAGCGAATTATAGGGTGTTGCGAGATTGGAACATCTTTGCCATATTGCTTGCGGGCAAGTTTTTCATTAATATCAATCATGGGAGAATATTCACAATGAGTAGCAACTAAAGTTTGTGCATGTTTAAATATTTGTTCCAAGGTTTTTTCATTATCAACCAACATATTGCCAGTTGATGCACCCATAAAAACCTTAATCCCACAAATTAAACTAGTATTAATAGACTTGATGTCGGCAATATTATCATTGGTTGCACCTAAATAAAAACCATAGTTACAGTGACTTTTGCCCTTAATTAAGTTATGCTTGTCAATAATGGCAGTTTCGGTGATAGTTTGTGGTGAGGTATTGGGCATGTCCATAACCGAGGTGATGCCACCTGCCACCGCTGCTGCTGACTCGGTAATAAACTTGCCCTTGTTGGGCATTCCTGGCTCTCTAAAATGCACCTGGCTATCAATCATGCCTGGCAGTAAATACTTGCCTTTGGCATCAATGACTATGTCTGTTTCTCTGGCAGCAATATCACTGCCAACTTTACTTATTTTATCGTCTTTAATTAAAACATCAGCTTCTAAAACTGCCATTTCATTGATAATTTTAGCATTCTTTATTAATGTTCTAGTCATCATGATTTTGCTCACATTTTTGTTTGGTTTTGTCTAGTTCAGGTACATGGTCAATGCCGCCTTCGCAAGCGGGATGACAGCGACTGATTCTTTTTATGCCCATGCCCATGCCCTTTATGATACCAAATCTTTCGATTGCGGTCATCATATACTCAGAACAACTGGGGTAAAAACGACAACGAGCACCAAATAACGGGCTAATAAAATACTTGTAGCCTTTTAATAATTGAATAAGGATGAATTTCATAATTATTTAGTAATATTTACAATTTTTTGTTGCTCTTGTTTTGCCTTTGCGTTATAAAGGGTCGCCCAAAATTTAGGTCTATAGTTAAAGTCGCATTTTGATTTTAGCATGGGAGTTATATCGTATAAAATATATAGGAGAATTTAATGTCAGAAAGAAGCATTAATGATTTGCCAGAAGGTTATGAACCTGCAGTTGCACTCAAAGAAAATTATAAACCGTTAAAGAAAGAAGAGTACATGTGCGAGCAGCAAATTGAATACTTTCGTCGTAAACTAGTGCAATGGCAAGAAGAACTAGTCAAAGAATCGCAGGAAACCATTAACAATCTGCAAGGTGAGGTTCGTGATATCGGCGATGAAGCAGAACGTGCATCTCGTGAAACTGAGAATACACTTGAGTTAAGAACCAGAGACCGTTATAGAAAACTATTATCGAAAATACGCAAAGCACTAATTCGTATTCAGGATGGTGACTATGGTTATTGTGAAGATACTGATGAAGAAATTGGATTGAACAGGTTGATAGCTCGTCCTATTGCGACCTTGACAATTGATGCCCAAGAGCGTTGGGAGCTACGGCAAAGACTATTAAAAGAAGGTAGATAGAATGGGGCAGCTACTGGAAACAGCACCACAACATGCACAATTAAAAGATTTCGCCTTAAGATCTTCCGAACTTAGGAGGCATCTTTGACTATGATGTCAAAAAGGAAAAGTTAGAAGAAGTCTGTCTGGAGCTGGAAAACCCAAAGGTATGGAACAATCAGAAACATGCTCAAGCCTTAGGTCGTGAACGTGCCATTTTAGAAGAAATAGTTACTACCATTGATACTCTGGAAGCAGGAATTGCTGATTCCAAAGATTTTTTAGAAATGGCCCAGTTAGATAATGACTATGATGTCTATCAAACAGTTATTCAGGACTTAACCAGACTAGGTCAAATTTTGAAAGAGTTGGAATTCAAAAAAATGTTTCCCAATAAAATGGATCCAAATAATGCCTTTATTGATATCCAGTCAGGCTCCGGGGGAACCGAGGCACAAGACTGGGCAGAGATGATTTTACGTATGTTTTTGCGTTGGTGTGAAAAGAAAGGCTTCAAAACTGACTTGATAGAATGCTCAGCAGGTGATGTAGCAGGAATAAAGTCAGCGACGGTAAAAGTAGATGGTGACTATGCTTATGGTTGGTTGCGTACTGAAATTGGCGTACATCGGCTAGTAAGAAAATCACCATTTGATTCAAGCAACAAACGGCACACAAGTTTTGCTGCTGTCTTTGTTGCACCAGAAATTGATGATGATATTGATATAGAAATCAACCCTGCTGATTTGCGTATAGATGTGTATCGTGCCTCAGGAGCAGGTGGTCAGCACGTAAATCGAACCGAGTCAGCAGTACGTATCACTCATACTCCTACAAATACAGTGGTACAATGTCAAAATGATCGCTCACAACACAAAAATAAAGCCACAGCAATGAAACAACTAAAAGCCAAGCTATATGAATTGGAAATGCAAAAACGCCAAGAAGATTCGCAAGCTACAGAGGACTCAAAATCTGACATTGGCTGGGGCTCGCAAATTCGTTCATATGTTTTAGATCAGTCCAGAATCAAGGATTTACGCACTGGTGTGGAAAATACCAACACCCAAGCGGTACTAGATGGTGATCTAGACAAGTTTATTATTGCCAGTTTGAAACAAGGGCTATAGAATTACACTTTTAAATAATAAGGAATAAACTTAATGTCAGATGAAAATCACTTAATCGCAGAACGACGACAAAAACTTCAAGCTATTCGGGATAAAAAAGGCATAGCGTATCCTAATGACTTTAGAAGAAGCCATGAAGCTATAGACCTGCATAAACAGTATGATGAGTTTGATAAACTAGCACTGGCAGACAAAAATATAGAAGTTTCTGTGGTGGGTAGAATGATGAGCAAACGAGTAATGGGCAAAGCCAGTTTTGCGGTTATTAAAGACTCATCTGCTTCGATGCAACTATTTGTGCAACGAGATGTTTTACCAGAAGGGTTCTATAACAAAGATTTTAAATCATGGGATATTGGTGATATTATTGCTGCTACAGGAATATTATTTAAAACTAATACAGGTGAACTATCAGTTAAAATTTCTGCAATAAGATTAATAACCAAATCACTTAGACCGCTACCAGAAAAATTCCATGGGTTAACTGATCAGGAAACTCGCTATAGGCAACGCTATGTTGATTTAATCATGAATCAGAGTAGTCGAGATACATTTAGAATCAGATCTAAAATTATTGCCCATATCAGAACATTTATGGAGGCAAAATCATTTTTGGAAGTAGAAACACCAATGATGCATCTAATCCCAGGCGGAGCGACAGCCAAACCATTTGAAACTCATCATAATGCGTTAAATTTACCTTTGTTTTTGCGGGTAGCACCTGAGCTATTTCTAAAAAGATTGGTAGTTGGCGGGTTTGAAAAAGTATATGAAATAAATCGCAATTTTCGTAACGAGGGTGTGTCCACCAAGCACAATCCAGAATTTACCATGATGGAATTTTATTGGGCCTATGCTGATTATAATGAGCTAATGGACTTAACTGAAGAGCTGTTTAAGCAACTAGCTGAAATCACAGTAAGAAGCACTACAGTGCAATATCAGGATGTAAGTTTGGACTTTGGTAGCCCTTTTGCCAGAATTAGTATGCAGAATCTGGTGAAAAAATACAACCCAGAAATACCTGAGGTCGACTATGAGAGCCGTGATGCACTTGTATCACATTGTAAGCGATTAAATATTCATATAGAAGACAATTGGGGTAAGGGCAAGATTTTAACCGAATTATTTGAAGAAACAGCCGAAGCAAAATTGATTCAGCCAACATTTGTGATAGAGTACCCAACAGAGGTATCACCATTGTCCAGAAGAAATGATGATAATCCCGAGTTTACCGACAGATTTGAACTGTTTATTGCCGGCAATGAAATTGCCAATGGTTTTTCAGAATTAAATGACCCTGAGGATCAAGAGCAACGTTTTAAAGAGCAAGTGGCAAATATGCAGGCAGGTGACGATGAGGCAATGCACTTTGATGCTGATTATATTCGGGCTCTGGAATATGGAATGCCACCGACAGCTGGTGAAGGTATTGGTATCGATAGATTAGTGATGTTATTTACCAATTCTGCATCAATTAGAGACGTATTATTATTTCCATATATGCGTCCGGAAGTATTATGAGTATTTTGAGGTATACTAAAAACACTGAACAACATACCTCTTATGATTGCAAAACTAGAGATTTATTATGAGTACAAATAGTCAAATCAGATATGCCAGGAAACCAGTTACCACATCATGCCTGTTAGTGGTGAAAGGGCAGTCAATAGTGATGGAGGTAAAAAATATTTCCGCTTCAGGTATTTTGTTGGACTACGATGAAAGTTATCAGGTTGAACTTAAACTGCATGATTTTTGTGTATTGGAAATTATTGTAAATGAAGAATTTAACCTGCATGTTGAGGCGGAGGTTTCCAGAATAAGCACTGAAGGTGTAGCACTAAAATTTATAAAAATCCCTGAAGATAAACAGATACCACTGTGGGAGCTGCTAGGGGAACATGTGGATAAAATAGAAAAATAGCCAGCCCAATCTCAAAATTTAATTGGTAATAACTTATTTTTTGATGTTCATTGGTGATGAGGTGTTTTATGGATTTTCTAGGTACATCAAGGACTTGTGCTAGCATCGTATTTTCTATATCGGGATTTGGGGTCAACATATTTCTCATATTTTCTATATCGGGATTGGAGATTTTTTTGAAAGACAAATACCATGGCATTTAACGGAAAAAATTTTGCGAAACAACTACCAGCTAAACCAGGTATCTATCAAATGCTTGATAGCAAGGATAAAGTTATCTATGTTGGCAAAGCATTAAATCTAAAAAATAGAGTAACAAGCTACTTTTCAGGCAAAGCTAAAGACCGCAAGACTATGGCACTGGTTGCTAGGGTCAAAAATATGCACTTTAGTATCACCCGCACCGAAGGTGAGGCATTAATACTCGAAAATCAACTAATAAAACAGCATAAACCCAAATATAATGTCTTATTAAAAGATGGTAAAAGCTATCCCTATATTTATTGTTCAGAACACGAGGATGAATTTCCTCGTTTAGAGTTTAGACGAGGAGCAAAAAAAGGCAAAGGCAGATATTTTGGACCATTTCCCAGTGCCATGGCAGTTAGACATACGTTAAACCATTTGCAAAAATTGTTTAAAATCAGACAATGCAACAACAGTACGTATGCAAATCGTTCACGTCCATGTTTGCAATATCAAATAAATCGATGCCTAGCACCTTGTGTTAGTCTAGTCTCAGTTACAGACTATCAGCAGCAACTACACTACACCAAAGAATTTTTAGCTGGTAAATCATTACAGGTAGTAGAGAAAATGATTAGGTCAATGCAGGCCTCAGCCAAAAATTTAGACTTTGAAAAAGCCGCAGAAACCAGAGATCAAATTCAACAACTAAAAATAATTCAATCACAACAGGTAGTAGAAAGTCACAAATCTCAAAATCTGGATATCTTTAGTGTTGCCCACGAGCTAGGTTTGTATATTGTAACATTATGTGCAGTACGTGGTGGGCAGATGCTAGGGCATAGAAACTTCTATCCCAAAGCACCAAAGAGCAGTAAAAATGCAGAAGTACTCAGTGCATTTATCAGTCAATATTACCAAGATAAGCCAATACCTGAACTAATTTTATTGAATAAAAAAATTGCTGATAAGCAATGGATTGAGGCCGCACTATCACAGATTGCCAAGAATCAAATCAGAATTTTGGCAAACCCACGTGGTGATAGAAAAAAAATGTTGGATTTAAATAGTAATAACATGCACAACGCTTTGGAATTATACATTGCCAAAAAAGCCAACTGGCAGCACAAATGGCAAATGTGGGTGAAGCAAGTGGGCTTAAACAACCCACCAAAGCGGGTAGAATGCTTTGATATATCGCATGTGTTTGGCGAAAAAACTAGAGCATCTTGTGTGGTATTTGATGCTACAGGTGCAAAAAAGAATATGTATCGTAACTATAAGATTACTGATATTGCCCCAGGAGATGATTATGCAGCTATGCGTCAAGTGATACGTAAACGCTTGGAATCAATAGAAAAACACAAGTATGAATTACCAGATGTTTTATTAATTGATGGTGGTAAAGGACAGGCATCTCAAGCATCAAAAATATTACAGAAAAAAAATATACAAGATGTAGAGATAGTTGCTATAATCAAAGATGAAAACAGAACAGCAGGGCAGGAACGACTATTTATTTTAAGTCAGAACATAATTATTAAACCAGAGTCAAATTCGCTACTATCCCACATGACCCAATACATTCGTGATGAAGCACATCGTTTTGCTATTACTGGGCACCGCAAAGCATTAGCAAAATCTCGCAGAAAATCTTTACTTGAGGGAATTGATGGCATAGGTGAAAAACGCCGAGCTTATCTATTGCAACATTTTGGTGGGCTACAAGGGTTGAAAAAAGCTGGTATTGACGAATTGACCAAGCTAAAAGGCATCAGCAAGAAAATTGCCACACGTTTGTATGAACATTTGCATTGATTATGTTTATTTTTCACTATAAAAAAATTAATGTAATTAGAGGAGCTATAGTTTATAGTGTTTTTGATGCGGCAGCAGCATTGTATCTGCAACAATTTTCATGGTTGCGATTTTTTGGCATAATGCTGGTTGGAGCTACGATATATACTTTTGAAATCCCCAACTACTTTGCATGGATAGAAAAACAATGTGCCAGATATAACGGCTATCAACAGCAAATAAAGAAAACCATCTATGCTTTAGTGTATTTTAACCCGTTATGGATAGCCAGACATTTACTGATTATTGATTTACTCACCATTGGTAGCAGTAGTTTCAGTATATTAAAGATTGCCTTGATTTCCTTTGTAGTCAATATACCTATATCGTTATTTGTTAACTTTTTTATCCAAAATCAAATCAAACTCAGCAGTCGTTATATCGCTAGTGCAGTTTTTTCAGGAGTTATGGCGGTTTATTATGCTTTCAGCCGTGTCCTATTTGGTGATATAGCAACTAATGAAACCTATATCAAACTCACAACAGTAGGAATGTAGCCGCTACAGGCTCTTTATTTTTTTATGAATATTTGGCAGAAAATCCAGCAATTACTTGAGCAAAATCACAATATGTACCTTCTGACCGTGATTGAGTCCTCAGGCAGTGCCCCAGGTCGTCGTGGTTTTAAAATGATAGTAGCTGATAATGGTGAGCTATTTGGCTCTATTGGCGGTGGTATTATGGAATACAATTTAGTTGAACAAGCCAAAGAATTTATCAGCAACAAATCCACTGCATCATATCTTAGCAAGCAAGTCCATCATAAAGAAGTCATCAACAGTTCAGGCATGATTTGTTCTGGCTCACAAACCATCGTATTTACCTGGTTGACAAATCACAATATAGAGCTGGTTAAACACTGTGTACATTCTGCCATGACAATTAAAATCAGCAATACTGGTATCCATCTGGTTTGTAACAATACTGCTGAAACCTGTAAAATAGAATCCAACAATAACTGGTACTATATAGAGTTGCTAAACAAAAAACCTGTAGTACATATTTTTGGAGCAGGGCATGTTAGTGTACCAACATCTGAATTATTGTTCAACTTAGGATTTGAGGTATGCCTGTATGACAATCGGGATAATATTAATACATACAAGAATAATATTAATACTTCTACCAAACAAATAATCAAATATACCAATATTCTGCAATCAATACAGATAAATAGTAACGACTATGTAATATTAATGACCCATAAATTTATTGAAGACAGGTTGATTTTGGCACAGATACTGTCACTAGAGTTTAAATACCTAGGTATGATGGGCAGTGATAATAAAGTTAAAGTTATGTTTTCAGACTTGCTTGAGGCAGGATTTAGTCAATCGCAACTTGACATGGTCTCAGCACCCATAGGTATAGATATAAATAGTAGGACCACGCAGGAAATAGCTGTGAGTATAGCTGCTGAAATCATTAAGATAAAAAATAGTCAATAGGGCTGCATGCCCATAAAGTT
>UOEW01000022.1_pt1 | contig 15460 bp, 10 predicted proteins | sample 1988701 | NCBI WGS metagenome assembly UOEW01 (sample SAMEA4712195, study PRJEB27164) | hydrothermal vent metagenome | biome: marine basaltic hydrothermal vent biome; feature: marine hydrothermal vent; material: mineral | place: Pacific Ocean | collected 2011-06-14/2011-07-23 | depth 1719 m | reverse complement strand
ATCCAAACACTTATCTAATCCAGGCACTATCTATAACTTGTGACAGTAAGACGTTATTGAATTTTTGTAACTTGAGTTTGTATTGACGTGAGTGTTTAATTAATTTTGCAGCTATTGCATAGATTTTCAACCTGACTGCTTTGGCTCTGCTTTTTTTAAATTCATCTGGAAGATGCTCTCGCAGCATGACAAATAAATTGTAAGATAATGTGCATATAGCAAAATATAAGGCATTAGCTTCAAATTGACCACAGGGCATATGTGCTCCACCAAAATCAAGCATTAATAATTAATTCTTTTAAACGAATGCCACCTTCGTGCTGCATAAGTATCAATGAATTTAGCAACACCGATGGATTGAAGCCTCTATTACTTTTAGGTTGGACAAAATGCTTGTCGATGAGATTTGTAAGGTTTAGCTTCTGCATTAAGGTAGCAATTGTAAGCAATCTCCCCCTCTGGAGGTTAAAAGTTCATGCGTTGCTGACAAATTGTGTGGTAATATATTCTAAAAGCTTGGTTTCACCCGTTGGGTGATTTTTGATTTGTAGTAAAACCATTATACACCAAGGCTTGTAGCTTGTTTTGACTTTTCTATATCGGGATTGGGGCATTTAATAAAAATGAATGGGTATCAAAATCTAAATCATCTATATTAAATAAGCCAGGTAGAGAAGGCAGTCTTTCTGTTTATTCTGATTTAGAGGAAATTAAGTTAGTAGTTACCGCATATTCAGTATAAGTTATTGATTGGTTTGAATCATACAAGTTACAAAGTCTTTCAAACAATGGGAATTTTGTAATTTTTACCGCTGAATAAATCAATACCACAATCAAGCTCGGCTACCCAGTTGAGAAACTGGTTTACCATATCCTGACCCTTAAAGGCTTTACCATGTTGGGGAACTATCATTTCCACATCAAGTTCTCTAATCATATTTGCCCATAAACCTGTAACCTTTCTAGAAACCATATAACGTTCATGAAATCCCTGCATTGACGGGATATGGGCAGCGAAATCTTCCACAAAAATAGATTCAAAACTATCAAAAATTGAGGCACCCATATCACCTGAAAATAATATTTTGCTGATAGGGTCATATAATTGAAAATTACCAACCGAGTGTAAAAAGTGAGCTGGTAAGAAGATTACCTGATTTTTACCAAACCTCATACGTTGACCAGGGTCATCAATTTCAATAATGCGGCGTTGAATATCAGCACCATGTTGATCCACAAACGTAGAAACCAAATGCGGCAGAAAACGTCCCCAAAGCTTTGATATAATAACTTTGCAGCTTGTATTCATTAGCCATCGATCAATAGATGCAATAATATCAGGGTCTTGATGTGACGCAAAAATATAGCTTAGATTTCTGGTTTTTATTACTTGACCTGCTGCGATAGTCAATGGCATATAGGTCAAGTCTCCACCAGGATCAAGTAATATAGACTGACCATTGCTTACTATCAGAAATTGGTTGGCCTGTACTCCGTGACCGGTAACCAAGTCATTAAACATGATACAAGAGTGATTGTCATCTGCATAAAGCTCTATAGGTTTAAAGTTTATCATTCATACATTGTAAATCATTTGCATTGAGAAATGGAAATATTCTCTGGTTTAAAACAAAACGCTTGTGATATCATCATATTTTTTATATCAAGATTAGCCCGCATATTTCATAGGAATGCAGAATTTTAGGATAATTTCAGTGAGTCAGTTTGTTCTATTCACCGAGAAACCTAGTTATTCTTACGTTTGCAGGTGAATCGGGTAAAATGACCGCTGAAATTTTTCTAAAAACTGCATAGCGAACTTGGTTACAAAGTGTACATTTTCAACATCTCGATATTTTCCTTTAATATCAATATGATATACTATAATTAAAGCGATTCTATGAAATATGCGGGTTAGGGATAAAGTGACTTTATGCCTATTGGTAAATGAACCTAACAGATATAAAATGGACGGATTAAATTAACAATACTTTGGATACCTAATGACAAAATTTATTATTTTTATACTAGTTTTTATTGTTGCTACAACTTCGTGTAGTTTGCAGCCTGATGATTCGAAAAGTGGAAAAAAGGACAATAAAAGCACGCAGGTTGATGATAAAACCAATAAAAAAAATACGGATGATGAGAAGGAAAAAGTGGTTATTAATGTTGAGGCAGTCAATATATATAGAGGTAATGCTGTTTCGGTATTTAATACTACCACAATCCTTGAGGCAGATTTGGAGTCGGCAGTAACATCCAAGGCCAGTGGTATAGTATTACAAATCAACGTAGAAGTTGGTGATAAAGTAACCGCTGGGGATGTGTTGGCAGTATTGGAGTCGGATTTACCGCAATTACGCTTGCAAAGTGCTCAGGCAAACTATCAAAAAAGCCTGCATAACTATGAAAGAGCTAAAACCCTAATAAAGAAAGGTCTAGCAAATAAGGAGTCGGTTGATAATTTAAAATTTGAAACTCTATCTTTAAAAACTGGATTAGATCAAGCGAAACTGGATTTGCAGTATACCCAGATAAAGGCACCAATTTCTGGAGTTATTACTAAAAGAAGTATTAAAAAGGGCAATTTAATTCAGCTCAATACCGAAGTTTATGCAATTGTTGATTTTAATTCCCTACAGGCGGTAATTAATGTACCTGAAAATAAATGGGGTTTGTTTAAAAACAACTTAGAAGTTAAGTTTAATTTTGCTAGCTTAAATCAGTCTGTATTGGGGCATATATTAAGGATAGACCCTATTGTTGACAGCGCCACTGGTACATTTAAAGTGGTGATTGCGATTGATGATGGTGAAATGCAGACAAAATTACGCCCAGGTTTGTTTGGCAAAACCCAGATTATTCTGGATAAAAATCAGGATACATTGCTGGTTAACAAAAATGCTCTAATTAGAGAAGACAACAATGCATTTGTGTATGTGGTTAATGCCGATAATTCGGTAACCAAAACCAAAATTAAACTTGGTTATGAAATGGATGATAGTATAGAAATTTTAGACGGTGTCACCGAGAATCAACAAGTTGTTACGACTGGCAAAAATAATGTATCAGAGGATTCTACTGTTGAAGTAATCACCTATAATGATTAATGCACTAATAAATCTTGCCACAAATCGCAGAGTCACAGTTTTTATGTTAGCTTTGACTATGCTGTTATTTGGTAGTATTGCCATAAAAGAAATGTCTGTGACTTTACTGCCAGACTTGCAATACCCTACTTTTACCGTGCGAACTGATTATGCTAACGCTGGACCTGAGGAAATAGAATTACTGATAACCAAGCCTGTAGAGGAGACAGTGGGTGTCATTAAGGGTTTATCACGAGTTTATTCTGTATCCAGTACTGGACGTTCTGATGTTAAGCTGGAGCTTAATTGGGATGCAGATATAAAACAAGCTGCTTATGAAATTCGTGATCGGATAGATTCCGTGCGATTGCCACTTGATGCGCAACCACCAGTACTACTGCGTTTTAATCCATCAACAGCACCTATTATGCAGGTGGTTTTGACTCTATTAGAGCAGGATGATGATTTGGCACAACTAAAACAGCTACGAACTTTTACTGAGCAGTTATTCAAGAAAAAACTCGAACCAGTCACAGGTGTGGCAGCGGTAAAAATCAGTGGTGGTCTGGAGCAAGAAATTCAAATAGAACCAGACCAGTACAAGTTGGCACAACTAGGTCTGTCAGTTGGAGATGTTTCATTGCGGCTAAGACAGGAAAATATTAATCTCTCAGGTGGGGCAATTAAGCAAGGTACCCAGCTGTATCTGGTTAGAACTGTCAATCAGTTTCAGGATTTAACTACAATCAAAGACATTGTTATCAGCATCAAAGATAGCAAACCTATAAGAATAAGAGATATAGCAAATGTAAGCCTGTATCATAAAGATCGCAACTCGATCAATCGACTAGATGGTAAGGAAGCCATAGAAATAGCGATTTACAAAGAAGGAGATGCCAATACTGTCGAGGTTGCTGAAAATATCAAGCAAAAGCTCAAAGAGCTGGAAAGTATCCTACCTAAAAATGCTCAGCTTGAAATTATTAATGATCAGTCTGAATTTATTTCCGATGCTATTGGTAATGTAGTAACGGCAGCAATTATTGGTGGAATTCTGGCAGTTTTGGTTATCTATCTGTTTTTACAGGATATTCGTGCAACCATGGTTATTGCTACTTTGATACCAGTTTCGGTAATCGCTGGTTTCTTTTTAATGTATCAGGCAGGTGTGTCATTTAATATAATGTCATTGGGAGGAATCGCATTAGCGATAGGATTGCTGGTGGATAATGGCATTGTAGTGTTGGAAAATATTGCCTCCAAACGTAAGGCTGGTCTGAAAAAACTAGCAGCAGTACAACAAGGTACCCGTGAGGTAGGTAGTGCCATAGTTGCCTCAACTTTAACTACCATAGCAGTGTTTTTACCCTTGGTTTTTGTTAAAGGAATTGCTGGGCAGTTATTTAAAGACCAGGCTCTAACCGTTACTTTCACCTTAATAGTTTCTTTATTTATTGCATTGACCTTAGTACCTATGCTGATGAGCATTGGTAGTAAAAAAACATTTAGCATGAGTAATGAAGATGTTGAGTATAAGCCAAAAACACGGCTTGGGGCACAGTTGCGAAAAGGTAGAAAATTTCTGCTAAATACAGTACTGGATAAAATAATTTATCTAATAAAAGCAATAATTAAACTTATAGCCTTAAGTATGCGTTATTTATTATTGTATCCATCAAAATTTATCAATTTACTATTCAATGCTTTGGCAAAAATTTATCAGCGTCTGCTTCCCTGGAGCTTACGGCATAGAATGATAGTACTAGGGTTGACTATACTGATATTTATCCTTAGTATTATGATGATACCCAAACTAGGCATGAATTTGATTCCAGATTTAGATGCCAATACGGTAAAAGTCAATTTCAAATTAGCAGAAGGTGTGGTGATTGAAAAAACTGATGAAACTATTCAAAAACTAAGCACGGAATTAAATCAGCTGGAAGCAATTAAATTTGTCTATGGCATTGGTGGGCAGGGTGCACAATTGGATGTATCGGCATTATCAGCTGGTGAAAACTCTGGGCAACTACTGATTCGTACCAAAGCTGGTGCAAACAAGTCACATGTACAACAGCAAGTTTTGCAAATACTGAATGCTCAACCAGGGTTAAATAGTGAGTTACAGGCTGGTGAGTTTTTCGAGTTGAGTAACCCAATAGAAATTGAGCTATCAGGCTTTGATATAGAACTGCTTAAACAGCAGGGTCGCAGGCTAAGAGATGCACTCATTGCCAATAAGAGTTTTATTAATGTTGATGATGGTCTATCTCCAGGCAACCCGGAAATCCAGATATATTTTGATCAGGAAAGAATTGCCATGTTGGGTTTGACCAACAGGCAAGTGGCAAATGTTGTGGTCGATAAAGTACTGGGTAAATCTGAAACTACAGTACATTGGCAGGATCAAAAGATTGCAATACTAGTCCGTAATCCACTAGAGCAAAGAAACTCAATTCAATCGGTCTCACAATTATTAATCAACCCACAGTCCAATAACCCAATTACCCTTGGGGATGTTGCTGAAATTAAAATTGCCCAGGGTCCTGGGCAAATCCTGCGACGTGATCAAGACAGGGTCGTGGTCATTACTGCAGATATTGTTGGCATTGATTTAGCTCAAGCGGTAACCGTAGCAAAGGATGTGATTAGTCAAACCAAAATACATCCACTGGTAGTAGCAAAAGTTACAGGTCAGAACAAAGACCTGCAAGAGTCTAATAATTCGATGATTTTCGCCCTGGTTTTGGCTATATTTTTAGTTTACATGGTGCTGGCATCCCAGTTTGAATCATTTATTCATCCATTTGTGATTCTATTTTCTATTCCACTGGCAATGATAGGTGCAATCTGGGCATTATATTTATCTAATACCCAGATTTCAGTGGTAGTCTTTATTGGGCTAATTATGTTGGCAGGAATAGTAGTCAACAATGCCATCGTCCTGATTGGTAAAATCAAACAGTTGCAGGAGCTAGGTGCTAGCTTGCATCAAGCTTTGATAGAGGCTGGCAATGCCAGACTACGACCGATTATTATGACCACGGTAACTACGGTGCTAGGTTTATTGCCAATGGTGGTTACTATTGTGGGCAATCAGTCAGCTGGTGCAGAAATTCGAGCACCAATGGCAATCACGGTTATAGGCGGCTTAATTGTATCGACATTTCTTACCCTGATTGTAGTGCCAGTTATTTATTCCTTAGTTACCAAAGACACAGTAGTGCAGAAATGAAAAAATTAACCGATACTGGTGGATTTAGTGCAATAGCAGAATTTTCGCTTAAACGCCCAATTACCATAACCATGATTTTTTTGAGTTTAGTTGTCATTGGGTTGATTTCTGCTCGGCTATTGCCGCTGGAACAATGGCCACAGGTTAAGTTTCCATTTATTAATGTCAATGTCGCCTACCCCTCTGCAACCCCCAAAGAAGTAGAGCAAAATATCACTCGTCCATTAGAGGAGGCACTAGCTACAATTGGTGACATTGAAAACATCAATTCTAGATCTGGCACAAATGGGGCAAATATTGGTATCATGTTTAAATCTGGTGTGGATATTGATGAAAAAACCATGCTAGTGAAAGAACAAATTGATTTGACTCGACCATTATTACCCGATGATGTCAGAAGAATAGTGGTTAATAAAGCCCAATCAGGTGATGATGCCATCATGGAATTACGTATCACTGGTGATATAGATTTAGAGCATTCCTATGATGTGATTAATCGCTACCTGGTTCGACCTATCCAACGAGTGGCAGGTGTGGCACGTGTTGAGCTACAGGGGTTAGAACCTAGAGAGCTACGTATCATGATTGATAATGATGCCTTAAAAATGTACAACATAAGTTTTGATGAATTAACCCAAAAAATAAATGATTCAAACTTTGCCATAGCCTCAGGAGATTTCAAGACAGGTTATACCCGTGACTCAAAACAGCTTAGCGTTGTTCCCAAAACCCAGCTTTTAGATTTGGATAAATTTAAAAATCTGGTTCTCAATAGCAGTGGTGTACGTTTAGCCGATGTGGCAAAGATTGATGTAGTCAATGGTGAGCGCAATTATGCCCGCCACTTGGATAGAAAATATTCGGTAGGACTGGAGGTATATAATGACTCAACTTCAAATCTGGTAGATGTAGCAGCAAGAGTTTTAGAAAAAATTGAAGAAATTTCCAAAACCCCACAGATGCAGGGTATCCAACTGGTATTTCTTAATAACCAAGCCCAAAGTGTCAAAGATTCATTAAATGAAGTAATAATGGCAGGAGTTTTAGGTGCATTACTGAGCTTGATTGTGTTATTTATCTTTATCCGAGATGTGCAAACAACCCTGTTGGTATCATTGTCCATACCTATTTCTATTACTATCACTCTGGGGATTTTGTATTTTTTAGGTTTATCATTAAATGTATTATCCTTGATGGGATTGATGCTTGCTATTGGTATGTTAGTGGATAATTCAGTAGTAATTAGTGAAAGTATTTTTACCCGCAAAAGCTCAGGCAAGTACAATATTGCTACCGCTATTAAAAAAGGTGTATCAGATGTGATGGTGCCAGTAATTGCCGGTACATTAACCTCAATTTGTGTATTTTTGCCAATAGTTGTTGGTGCTCAGGATATGGTCTCATTATTTTTGACTCATGTTGCCGCATCTATTATTGCCGCATTGGTTATCTCACTGTTTTTATCAATTACGGTAGTGCCACTAATAATTTCACGTCTAAACAGAAATATAATACAAAAACCCAATAACAAAAAAACTTGGGTAGATAGTCTGAAGGTTAAATATGTTAAGGCATTATCATTTACCCTAGCACATCGCTGGGTTACATTTTTTTCCATAGTAGTGATAGTGACTTTAGGTATTGTAGTCAATATAATGTTTGTGAAAGATGAAGAAGGTTTTCAAGACTCTGTTTCCAGAGATTTTTGGATGCCATATCATGTCGATGGTTCTTTTACGCTTGACCGCTTAAAAAAAGACGTGGATAAAATAGAAAATTATTTATATGCTAATCAGGACAAATTTAATATCAGGACTGTTTATAGCTATTATGAAGAAGATGGTTTTGTAGGCACCAAAATATACCTAGTTGATGAAGATAAAGCGAGTAAATCTATCGTCGCTATAAAAAAAGAAATCATGGAAAATATGCCCAAAATAACTATAGGGAAACCTAATTTTAGATGGAGCAGGGGACGAGGCAACGATAGCATGAGTGTTTACTTACAGGGCGATTCACAGGAAGTAATGAAGCAAATGCTCCCATCAATACTGCTTGAATTAAATAAAGTCGATGGCATTGCTGGTGCTACGGTTGAGAAGAAAAATAACCGAGAAGAATTACAAATAGTTATTAACCGGGAGCGAGCAATCAGACTAGGAGTAGACCCAGATAATATTGCTCAAAGTGTGAGTATTGCCATGCGTGGCATGAACCTGCGAGACATAGTCACCGAGAGTGGCGAAATGCCAGTTATACTACGTTTCTATAAAACTGGTGAATTTAAACTGGAACAACTATCAGAGCTGCCAATTAAAACCAACAACGGCAATCAGGTAACCTTAGCTACAGTTGCAGATATCGTCAATACCAGCTCCCCCCAAACCATCAGGCGGCATAACCGTATGGGAGCAATTCAGATTGAAATAGATTTGGATGATGAAGTTAACAAAAAAGATATGAAAGCAACAATCGAAACAATTATGGATAGAATAAATTATCCCAGTGGCTATCAATGGACGTTTGATGGCAATACCAGAAATCGTGGTATGCAAAGTTCATCCATGACCACCAATATTTTTATTGCCATTGCCTTAATATTTATTGTTATGGCAGCTTTGTTTGAATCTATGTTGTTTCCATTTTGTGTGATTAGCTCAATTGCCTTTTCATATATTGGCGTATTTTTCTTTTTCGCCATTACTGGCACTCAATTCACCATAATGGCAGCAATCGGCATGTTAATCCTAATTGGGGTAGTGGTAAACAATGGTATCGTATTAATAGACCATATTAATCAATTAAGAATCAAGGGAATGGTCAGAAGAGATGCAGTATTACAAGCAGGCAAAGATCGCCTACGTCCAATTCTTATGACTGTTTCCACCACGGTTGTTGGTCTGATTCCACTAGCTATGAGTGTTTCCACCATAGGCGGGCAAGGTCCGGCCTATTTTCCTATGGCAAGAGCCATTATTGGCGGATTAACATTTTCAACAATTGTAAGCCTACTAGTACTGCCCAGCTTATATTGCTGGCTAGATGATTTAAGAATTTGGACCAAGGACAGGCTCTTTCATCAGAACCCAGCTCAGGTTAAACCTCATTAAAAGCAATAGATCAGGCAAGCTCCTAGGAGCTTGTCCGAGAATAGAAATTTACTGCGAAAAAGTTGAAATTGGACAGTTTTTCACCTAATTTTCGTTAAATAGCCGTGCTATTCGCCTCAAATTAAGCAAAAACCTGCCTCAATTTAACTTTCCCTCGCTACAATCGCTATTCTCGGATAAGCTCCTAGTGATGAATATGACACTTGTGCGATTTGCATTGATTACACTTATAATTATATGTCTAGTATCTTGCCATTATCAAAAGGTGGCAAGCATAGATAAATTAAACATTGTCCCATTTGAGTATAAAGCATTGACCTCTGACAAAAATATCCGAGGTTCAGTTTTAATTTATGATTTGAACAAAGATAAATACTATTCCAATGATTTCAACTGGGCAAAAATCGGACGAATCCCTGCATCTACTTATAAAATACCACACTCACTTATCGCTCTTGAATTAGGTATTGTTGAATATAGTGATTCATTACTTAAATGGAATGGGGAGTCCCGATATTTACAGATTTGGGAGCAAGATTTAACTTTTAAACAAGCCTTTACCTATTCCTGTGTGCCTTGCTATCAAGAAATTGCCCATAAAGTTGGCGTTGAAAGAATGAATAATTACATAGAAAAACTCAACTTTGGACAAATGGATATTGGTTCTGATAATATTGATAACTTTTGGCTTGTTGGTAATTCAAAAATATCTCAGTTTGAAGCAATTGATTTTTTAAAGAGATTATACTTGTCAGAATTACCTATTTCCAAGCGAACAGAACAAATATTTAAAGAACTTATTATCGTTAAACAAACTGACGAATTATTAGACGATTACACCTTACGAGCCAAAACAGGTTTATCAGTTAGCAATAAAAGCTATAATGGATGGTATATTGGTTATATTGAAACACCAAGTAATGTTTACTTTTTTGCAACCAACATTAGCCCAACAAAGAAATACGATAAATCTTTCAATGACAAACGAAAAAATATTACAATAAGAGCACTGAGACAGTTGGGTTTAGATACTATTAAATAGTTCATGTCATTATCTATGAAATTAAATACCTCTTTTAAACATAACAGCATAGTTGCTTTTGCGGTGAGTCTATGGGTATTTTCCTTCCTATTTTTTACACGCCCATTTAAGCAATATTCGCTGCTGCTGCCTCATTTGTTTATAATTGCTTTGGGAATGAGTGTGATAGTTTTAATGACTTATTATCTGACTGTTTTAGTGCAAAATAAAATTTATTCGATAAACCAAGAATGGTCACTAACTCATGAGATTCTTCTTTTAATGTTCTTCTGTTTAGTGTTATTGATAACTAGTTTTTATTATTATAAAAGTGATTTTTCTCGTGGGAGTTATGATTTTTTTAAATATTTTTATACTGATTTTCTACCATCTTTGTCAATAATTTTACCTTTTTTAATTCTATCCAGAAGGTATATTGCCAAATACTCAGATATTGTAACAAACCCAATGGAGCAAAAAATCATCACAATTAATGGTAAAAATAAATTAGACTTTCTCAAAATTAAAAAGAACAATTTAATCAGTGTATCTAGTGCACAAAATTACTGTGAAATACATTTTATCAGAGACAATCAATTAGAAAATAAATTAATACGAATCCCCTTAAAAAGAATTTTGATACAATGCCCTTTTCTCATCAAAGTGCATCGCTCGCATTTAATTAACCCTGAGAAATTTATTGGATTCAAAGACTCTAAAACCTTATCATTAACCCACATTGATATCCCTATTTCCCATTCCTATAAAAAAATCATTGAAAAACTGTAAATTTAGTCACATATTCGGTCTCTTTTATCCCAAAATAAATTTTTTAATCAAAAAAATGTTGAAATACAGACAGTTAATTTATTAGAGAAAACATGCAATGAAAATAATATTTTTTACTGTTCTTCTGTTTATGGTACAACAATCCAACGCAGTAGATAAATGGTATATTACTGATCCCAATGGTTTTGGGTTTTATTTAACAACCACTATTAAAGACAATAAGATTAAAGGTTTTACTCGAAAAAATGCCCTTAAAAATATAGTAGGATGGACAAAATATACTTTAATAAAACTCACCACTTCAATTGCTTCACCTGAAATTATACACCTTAATGGATTAGTTACTGGAAATAAAATTTCTGGCAACATTCATAACCTTTTCCAAAAGCTTTCATTTACTGGGGAAATTAATGAAAAATCAATCCAAATAATCATTAATATTAGTCAGTCAAAGCAGTCAATACTACATGGTACCAAGGTTACATCTTTTCAGGCGAAAAGAAATTACACAGATATTTTCCATCAAATTTTTGCTTTAACTGAAAAAAACATCTATCAACAAAGTTTTATAAAAAGCAGAAAATGGCTTAGCTTCAAAAAGAGGATGCTTAAAATAGCACCAAAAATCACAGATGATTTGGAACTACAAATTGCTTTTTATGCATACGTGCGAGATTTCCCTTTTTCTCATTTCCAATTAACAAAAAAACCTCAAGAGACAAAAACAGAAGATAATTCTATAAAGTATGCTCAATTGACAGAGATTGATAATCAAACCGTTGTATTAGATATTGATCAATTTATGGGAACCAAGCAAGAGATGGATGACTTGATTAGTCAAATTGAGCAAAAAAAATACCAAAATCTAATCATAGATTTAAGAGACAACCCTGGTGGCAATTTCATATCAGTCTATCCTCTGGCTCAGTATCTTATCAGCAAACCTATAATTGCAGGCGTGTTTCCAAATCAAAGATGGTATAAAGAATACGGTTCCACGCCAAAAAAAGAGGACTATTTCTTATTTTTTGAATTTTCTACAGGAACAATGGATCAATGGATGAAACTAGCTAGCCAAAAGTATGGCATTTATTATAAAATCTATCCATCACAACAATATTTCAATGGCAAAGTTTTTATCCTGACTAATAACAACACTGCAAGTACCAGCGAGCCATTTGTATACGGACTAAAACAAGCGAAAATCGCAACAATTGTAGGAGAAAATACTAGAGGAGCAATGCTGTCAATGAGCCGTTTTGAAATTGATAAAGATATACTCTTAGGAATTCCATTAAATGATTATATTACTTATACTGGACATAGAATCGACAAAGTTGGAATTTCACCAGATGTAAAATCTACAACTGAAAAGGCACTAGAAACCGCATTGAAGTTAATACAGCAAGAACAATCTATAAAGGCCCATAATGAATAATCTACATAGGCAGCTTTTTAATTTCTGTAAAACAATTATGACACTATGAAAAATAGCATATGTGATATACTGCACCTATGGTCAAACAACCCAAAAACCTTTCTTCCGATTTACGTGGCATCAGCAAACTCAGTATTGATGCGGTAAAAGGTACCAGTAAGGTTGTTGAGTCCTTACACAGCACTATCAGTCAGTTCACCTCAATTCTGGGAAGCTCTAAAGAAAAGACCACAGGAGTGACAGCAGCGGTTTATAAAAGCATAAATACGGTGACCCATTTGTTGGGAGAAGGCATCGATGCTATACTTGGTAAAGCCAGTCAATTACAGGATGATTATTCAGTAGACCATCCGTTTTCTTCCAAAAGAGCAGCCATAGCCGCAGCAATGAATGGCGTTCTGGGCAATCATTTCCAGAGCAGTGAGAACCCTTTAGCCATTGAGATGAGTTTTAGAATTCAAGGCAAGACTTTAACTCCACAAGCATTGGAAAATATATTTAACTCAGCACCAACAATTACCCTTTTAATACACGGTTTATGTATGAATGATTTGCAATGGAATCGTGACGGACATAATCATGGTGATGCTTTAGCCAAACAGTTAGGATATACGGTAATCTATTTGCACTATAATACAGGTTTACATGTTTCAGAAAATGGCAAGCAATTGTCACAGTTGCTATCTGCAATACATTTTAATAATAAAGCGTTGAAACTCAATATCCTCGCTCATTCAATGGGTGGGCTAGTGGCACGTAGTGCTTGTCATTATGCCAGACAATCACACTGTTCCTGGTTGTCACACTTAAATAAAATGATTTTTCTTGGTACGCCTCATCATGGGGCCCTGCTGGCACAAGGTGGTCATTGGGCAGATGTGTTGTTACAGATTAGCCCTTATAGTGCACCATTTGCGAAAATAACTAAAGTTCGCAGCAATGGCTTAACGGATTTGTGTCATGGATATGTTGTTGATGAACATTGGAACTCCGAAGGTGAGCAAGTAATGGTATCCTTGCCAGAAAATGTACAATGTTATGCCATAGCTGCAACCAAATCAAACAAACAGTCATCGAAGCTGGTCAAAGATGTCATTGGCGATGGATTGGTAACCGTAAATTCCGCTCTAGGAAAACATAAAAATAGAGACCTAAATATTCCCGAGAACAAACAATGGGTTGGTCAAAATATCAGCCATATACAGTTGTTGAGTGATGAAAGTGTGTATGCAGCCATCAAAAAATTTCTACAACTATCCTGACACATAATAGCATTTTGCTCCTGAAAGTGCCGAATCATCTTGTTGGTGATGTGTCATTTTTAAGATTTTCTAGACCTATCAAGGGATTGTGCTATAATCGTGTTTTCTATATCTTCTATATCTTCTATACCGGGATTAGGGAATTATAAAGGTTTTTTTTGACTTCTCTCTCTAAAAAATTAGGGTTAAATAATTTTAGAACCTACACTTAGTGCTTGACCGAGAAAGTATTCGTAGCGAGGGAAAGTCTGGTTTTGAGCAAAATTTCTCATTATTTGAGGAGAATAGCTGGCTATTTGACGAAAATAAGGGGGATTTTGGCAAAATCCAGCTTTTCCGCAGTAGAATACTCTTTCTCGGTCAAGCACTAATTATTAAAAATCAAAAAAAAGAGTTTATAATGACATCATTAGTGAAAAAATTGGGACTAAAAGACTTTAGAGCCAACTTGTTGCAAATCAAAAAAAAAGCCAATGTTGACTTTGAATGGTATCCATATGAAAGTCTGAATAATTTCACCATTATTAATGATGTTCTTAAAAATGGCAAGCAAGAAAATTTTTTTCAAGAGTTAGACAAGAATAAACCTATTTTAGATATAGGCTGTGCTGATGGAGATGTTGCTTTTTTATTTGAAAGCCTTGGTTTTTTTGTAGATGTTATAGACAGGCCTGCTACAAACTTTAATGATTTAAAAGCTTGTAAGTTTCTCAAGTCTGAGCTTAATTCCAAGATTAATATTTTAGAATATGATGTTGATAGAAACTTAGAGCTTAAGCAAGACTATGGCTTTACCTTTGCTATGGGCATTTTGTACCACCTTAGAAATCCTTTTTATTTTCTTAATATGCTTTGCTTAAGGTCTGAATATGTATTAATAAGTACACGTATTGCATCACATGCTCCAGATGGAACAAAAATTAAAAACCTGTCAGTTGCCTACTTGGTCGGGGCAGAAGAGCTAAACAACGATCCAACTAATTATTGGATTTTTTCGCTTAAAGGCATAAGACAATTAATCAAGCGCTCTGGGTTTAATATTGTATGTGAGCATCGTATTGGAGAAGTTGACAAGTCTACACCTCATATTGTTTATGAAGATGAACGGTATTTTGCCCTTTTAAAAAGAATTGACAACTATAAAGATATTTTTAACCATCATCATTTTTAAAAGAACAGCACCGAACAGGCATCAAACCCAAGTATCAACTCATTAACATGTAAAATTTCGCTAGTGTAATCAAGTTCGCTATGCAGTTTTTAGGAAACAACAGCGGCCATTTTGCTCAATGCACCTGTAAACGTAAGAATAACTAGGTTTCTCGGTGAATAGAACAAACTGGCTCACTGTTGTACCCTAAAATTCTGCATTTCTATGAAATATGTGGGCTAGTTGCATTTACTTGAAGTGGTGGCTTTCAAGTAAGTTGCGTTCTTTTTTTAATTCGGCTCAAGCCAACAGGGGTAATACCTAAATAACGTGCTAAATCATTTTGAGTTACTTTCTCTAAAA
>UOEW01000260.1_pt1 | contig 15486 bp, 9 predicted proteins | sample 1988701 | NCBI WGS metagenome assembly UOEW01 (sample SAMEA4712195, study PRJEB27164) | hydrothermal vent metagenome | biome: marine basaltic hydrothermal vent biome; feature: marine hydrothermal vent; material: mineral | place: Pacific Ocean | collected 2011-06-14/2011-07-23 | depth 1719 m | reverse complement strand
TACTCAAGCGTTGCATCAGGTTGTTGGTCGGAATAATCAGTATACCACTATCGATGTTTTGGCTGATATTGTGTAAAAAAGCCAGCCTTTGGGAGACGATTTCAGGGTTAGGTGAAAACACATCATAAGGTAGAGTATCCCAGGCGGGGAAATGGAATATTTTGTCTTTTAATTCTGGAGCACATAGCTCCAGCTCCTCCTCCAGCACTATACTTTCATGTGCCGATTCGGTTAAAACCAGATTTAAACCCTGATTATTATTGATGATTTCTGCCAATAATAACGGCAGTGCCAAGCCTTTAATGCCTTTAAACTGGTAATTTTTATTGGTTTTTAAATCGTGTATTTGTCGAAACAACATGTTTGGGTCATTAGTATTTAAAAAAGAGACGGAATTTTAGCATAAATTACATTTTTGTGATGTTATACATTGATACATCAAGTAAAATTCGATTTATATAAGGTTCGATGATTCCTATATTTTTATGAAATATACGGGTTAGGAAATTAACAAAATTACTCCAAATTATGACTAGATTAAGCCGAGAAACCAGAAGAACACAGGCCAAATTATTGCTGAGCATGGGCAAAGCAATATCCGAGGCTGGCGCACCTGCGCACCGATTGGAAAGTTCCATGCAGGTTTTGCTAGATAAATTTAAAATGGAAGGTAATTTTTTCTCTATGCCAACGGCTTTACTGGCAACTTTGGGTGATGAGGAGATTCAGCGTACTTATATGGTTAGGACCACTCCTAATGATATTGATTTAGAAAAAATTAGTGACTTAAGCGATGTCATCACCCGTTTGGAGGATGATGAGTTAAATATAAATGATGCCTATGCTGAAATTAAACGAATTAATCAGGCAAAACCACGCTATAAAACTGGTTTAATGGTATTTTGTATTGGTCTGGCATCTGCTAGTTTAGCTGGGTTGTTTCAGGGTAGTTGGATTGATGTCGGTGTTTCTCTGTTGATGGGTTGGTTAACTGCCTTAATTATTGTGTTTAGTAAAAAACATGACCATTTGTCTTTATTATTTACTCCAATTGCGGCGACCATTGTGGGTTTTACTGCTATGAGTATCAGTTATTTTAGTGAGAGCATTGATCACTTTATCGTATCACTGGCAGGTTTAATAATTTTAGTACCAGGTTTAGGTATTACTACTGCAATTCGTGAGCTTTCCACAGGCCATCTGGTCTCTGGTAGTGCCAGAATGGCAGGTGCAGTCACCACGTTTTTATTGCTTTCATTTGGCTTGGCACTGGGCTTTATGTTAGCTATGGGGATTTATGGTGAGGTTGAAATTCACAAACTGGCATCGGTGCCACAGTGGTTTGTATACCTATCTATTATTATTATCAGTTTTGCATTTACGGTATTGTTTAATGCCAAACCTATAGACTTTATTTGGGTATTATTAACTGCATTTATCGCAATAATGGGTTCCAAATTGGCAGGTGTGTGGCTGGAATCGCCATTTTCTTCCTTTGCTGCGGTGTTAGGTGTATCAATTGCTGGTAATGTATTTGCTTTGATTACTAAAAAACCAGCATCGATTATGCATATTCCTGGTGTTATGTTACTGGTGCCTGGTAGTATTGGGTTTAAATCACTTGAGGCAATGTTACATAATCAAACTCTGGATGGTGTACAAACTGCATTTTCAGCACTGTTGGTTGCAGTGGCACTAGCGGTTGGTTTAATTGCTGGCAATTTATTTGTCCCACCTAGAAAAGCTTTATAGCTGGGACTAAGTTAAGCCTGTTTAGCATCAGATCAAAATCTTCTAAAACCGGTCTCAAGACTTTTATGCCCCATTAAATCCTGTATGGTACGAATATCAATACCATACTGCAAAAGATGAGTAGCATACGAATGTCTAAAAGTATGAGAGGTCACTTTTTTGAAGGATGTTTCTTGTTGTGAAATAAAATAAATCGTTTCGCCCAACTGATATAAGAGTCTTCAGTTTTGGGGCTGTAGTGCATAAAACGAATTTTATCACTCATCCTATCTAATAATTTTTTTGCCATAATTGTGCACTATTAACTTAATATCAATAATTATCACTACATAGTGCACTGATAATTTCCCAAAATCAATTTAAAGCGCGTAATATTTATTGAAGTTTATCGGTAAATACAGTATATTTATTAAAATATTAAGAACGGGGTGTAAATATAGCGATGAAAAATAGTAATAAAAACAGTTATTCCACCACAATGCACCCTAATAATTGTTAGGGTTTAGTGAAATTTCAAGTAATCAATGGTATTAAATAAGTACGAAAAAATTGCAAAAAAATACTTTGTTGAGGATTTACATCCAGCAACATGCCCGAGTACGACATTATCTAATATACTTAATAATTTAGAGCTTAAAGATAAAGCTATTTCAAGTAGAACCGTGGAGTATTTGAAACAACAAGAATTATTGGCTCTTTATTCCTATGTAAGTAACGAATGCTCTTTTACTGAGTATGTAAGTTTGGCAAAATTAGAACAAAAAAATCGACGTAAAACTGTAGAAAAAAAGCCTCTTAAAGAACATCAAAGGCAAGCTAAATTACAAGAAGAAACTCCTACCAGACTGCAAATTAATAAAAATATCACTAAAGCTAAGCAAGAGGGTGAGCTGAAAGTTATGGATAATACAGAAAAAAAAGTAAGAAAAAATTATATTTTTATTGATTATGAAAATGTTCAACCCTTATCATTTGACTTACCCAAAGATTACCCTTTTAAGGTTATTTTATTTGTTGGTGCTAACCAAATAAAAATACCTATTGAATTAGTTACGTCAATGCAGGAATTGGGAGCTAATGCAGAATACGTCAGAATTGAAGGTAATGGAAAAAATGCTCTTGATTTTCATGTTACTTTTTATCTTGGTAGGTTATTTGAGAAAGACCCAGCAGGCTACTTCCATATAATCTCAAAAGACTCAGGTTTTGATGTGCTAATCAAACATCTAAGGGGCAAAAAGGTTTTAATACAACGTTACAGTCAAATTGGTGATATTCCAGCATTAAAAATATCAACCTCAAAAAGTCTTGATGAGAAAATTCAAGTAATTGTAGATTATTTGATTAAACGAGGAAATGCAAAACCAAGAAAAGTTGAAACTCTATCAAATACAATTAATTCTTTGTTTTTGAGGGCTTTAAGCAAAGAAGAGTTAGAGGCATTAATAAATAAATTAGCTCAAAAAAAGCTTATAATAATCGAAGAAACCAAAGTACATTATAAGTTAAGTTAATAAAAACCCTAACAAAAAAATCCAGCTGACCGTTTAAAGCGTCACTTTTTTTGCAAAAAGACGCAAAAAATCGCCCCTTTAAACGGCCGCTGATTTAGGCGTTAGCATATTAAGAGCACAGAAATGCGAAATCTAGAAGTTTACCGACAATATTTTGAACAAGCATATCCAAAATATGCTGATGGTGAGTACACTATAATCGCCGAAATGATACATGGTTTACCTAGCGTAGATAATGCCACAAATACATTGAATTCTGATTGTGCTAATCAAGTCCTCGCATTGATTCTTCCACTTATTAAAATTAAAAATTACAAGTCACAAATACCATTTCCAGTTGCCATTTATGACGCAGTAAGGGAAATAACTAAACTAAAAAATACAAACCCATTACAGGACTTGTCAGGTGAACAAATAACAATATTCGAGCAGTTATTAAACATTGAGGGCTTTCAATTGCCAACTGTGTCAGCTGTTTTTCATTTTTGTCATCCTCGTGTCCATCCAATAGTTGATAGGAATATTCAAGGTGCATGTAATCTACTTGCCACAGAGTTCCAAGGTGAACTGAATGGAGTCCCTTTACCAATACTGCCCGCAGCCAATACATCAATAAGAAACAAATTGGCAAAATACCGAGACTTCATTTCATTCCTTGCTGCCGTAAAGGGCTTGCATAATAATCAGCACCAGACAGAATATGACTATCGAGATTTGGATCAGGCACTAATGGTTTACGGTGTGCCAAATATGAAAGTAGCAGCAGAAAATCATGCTAACAATTAGCTCCAGCGGACGTGCTAAAGCGTCACGCCTTTTGCTAAAAAAACGCAAAAGGTGTGCCCTTTTAGCGCGCCGCTGAGCATAGAAAAAGTCAGAGAAAAAGTCAGTAAGAAAAGTCAGAAGAGAAAAGTCAGAAAGTCAGCAGAAAGTCAGAGAAAGTCAGGACACCCATCGTAACAGAAAGTCAGAGAAAGTCAGGACACCCATCGTATTTTAATTTAAAAAATGCTTAAACTTACCAAAAAAACCACCAAAACAACGCCACAAGCCGCAAGAACGCTCAAGGTTGAATTGTTTTTTTAGAAACACAATAGTTTGAGCAAGGTAAAATAGCCGCTCAAAACGTGTGGATAAGCCATTAATAACAGCTTAACGCACACTTTAACCACACTCCATCGAAGGCAGGTATTTTTGGTGCTAATAATTGCCTGCGGTGCGATGATGACTATTTTTATATTTTTAAAAGAATGGTTGGACAAAAAATAATTAGGATATTGTCCTACGGCATCCATGCCTTGAATCCTTCGGACGTATTTTTATAGATTTGAGAGCAACTGATGTTAGATTTGTCTAAATATTGATTTATTGAAAGCGGACATTTTAACTTTGTGTTGACACGCATATTTCATAGGAACGCTATATTTTAGACGCATCATATTGATATTAAAAGAAAATATCAATATATTAAAAATGTACACTTTGTAACCAAATTCGCTATACAGTTTTTAGAAAACAACAGTGGCCATTTTGCCCGATTCACCTGCAAACGTAAGAATAACTAGGTTTCTCGGTGAATAGAACAAACTGGCTGACTGTTTCCTAAAATTCTGCATTCCTATGAGATATGCGGGCTAGGGATTACAGGCACTAATTGATTTTTACTGCATTAACTTCGGCTTTATCATTATCAAAGCCTAAAAAATAGCCAAGTGAGACGTGATGATAGCGTGCTGTTGTATAGTCGTCATGAATGGCAAAACTAAAATTATACATTTTGTCTGTAGTCATGTTAATATCTGCTGGATTGCCAGAATTGAGCTTACGCTTCATTTGTACAACCCACGTATTGTTGCTATTTAATACTGCACTAAACTGAGTTTTGCCATCACTGGTCATGTTGCGGTCTGCTAAAATATGACCATCTTCTGATTTACCTTCACCAGCCTTGTAACGTATAATATCCAGAAAATGGTTTGAGTTAAATTCTGCTTTTAAAGCTTCATCGTCCTTAAGATTGTTCCAGCCACCACGTTTTTTGCCACGCCTGCCTTTTACCTCTATTGCGGTTCTGCTTTCGTCAATATATTTAGATACATCCTCTCCAGCAGGGTGGTGTGGCATTGTATTTAAGTCATGATGACAAGCTCCCCAGCAGCCTGCTTGTTGGGCGTACTCTACTTCATCTGTGGCAAACAAAACTGCTAATTTCATTTGATTTTTAGCATCCATCTTACCACCTTCTATAAATGGTGCGGGAGTGTGCTCGGAGTTTTCCCATTCAAACCGCATATATAAATTTTCATCATCATATCGTGCCTGAACACTAACAGGAATATGACCTCGTTTGCCAGGAATAAGTGTTTCTTGGGTTTCTAATTTTTCACCTGAAACAATTAAGTCCCCCATTTTGTTGGTTTCTTTTGCATGACAGGTAGTACATCTGTCGCCTAGTTTGACAAATGCTCTTGCTCCACCATGATCTTTGCCAGTAAGCATCCACTCCATAGATGCTTGACCAGGATAGAATATTGTTATGTTATATTTTGGTACTGCCTGCCAGTCGATACCAAAATCTTTATCTGCTGATGTGCTGACACTGCTACCATTTATATTGCTATTAGTAACACCTGAGTTGCCTAGCGCTCTTGCAACTGCCGCATCAATTTGTTTCTGTATTTTTTCCTTGGCTTTTATTGCTGCTTCTTTAGCTTCTATTTCAGCATTTTCTTCTGCTAATTCAACTTGTTCCAGGCTATCAAGAAACATTTGCGGTATTTCTTTGATAAATGCTGGGTTTGGCTTTTCTAGTTGTTCCAGCTCTTCATCACTAAGTAAATCACGAGCATTTTTATGGGCAATACCTTTATGACAGTCGATACAAGTTTGCCCTGTTGTAAAAGCATTAAGATGCTGTTTGCGTGCACGTGGCTTTTGTAGTGCTGGGTTCATGGAGTCAAGATGGTGACAATTACGACATTCACGGGAATCAGTTTCTTTCATGGAAATCCAAACTTTTTTTGCTAGTTCTAAACGTTTAGCGTCAAACTTTTCCGGGGTATCAATTGAGCCAAGTAATTTATGCCAAATTTCGTTAGTTGCCTTGATTTTACGTACTACTTTATGTGCCCATGGCTTGGGTACATGACAGTCAGAACAGCTAGTACGTACTCCGCTTCGATTAGAGTAATGAATTGTCGGTTTATATTCTTTATAAACACCTTCTTCCATTTCATGACAAGAAATACAAAATTTTAGAGTGTTGGTTGCTTCCATGGCTGTATGAAAGCCCCCCCAAAAAATAATGCCTGCAAAGAAAAATACAGTTGCTGCACCTATAGTTGTTCCCATTATTATTTTTTTTGAGAAGAAACTTTTTTTTGTTGAAGTTGATGACATAATTAAACACCTTGGGATTATAGTACCCAAAGTGCTGATATAGAAACGCAGATTGGGCGGTTTAAAAAAGGGTGTATTGTTAACACCCTTTTTATATTGAAATAAGTTTATGTTACGTGGTGTACACGGTTATAAACATTAAACTTACCTGTTGGTGCATACAAACCTTTAATACGAGCTTTCTCTTTTAGAGTTTTGGTATCAAAAATAATGATTTCACCATTAGGCTTTTTACTATCTTTTCGATTCCAAACACTAACCCAGACTTCAGATCCATCAGCATTAAATTCGAAATGCACTGCTACATAGCCTTCGGTCTCAGTTAGCCGCATAGTTTTCACAATCTCACGGGTTTTCTTAGAGATAACTTGAATAGATTGCTGCACTTCTGGCTCTGGGTGCTTGGTCTGATCAGCCCAAACATAGTCAGACTTTGGATGTGTGCGTAAGAATAGACCAGGGCCATCTGTTTCAACTTCATAACAGATTTTCCATGCACTTTTTGGATGGTCTTTAGGGTCGTTACCCCAAACCGTAACCTTACCAACACCTAAGTGAGTGGTACCGCCAACAGGACCACACTTCTTATCATTCCAGTTGGCACCAGGACCTGGATGAGGCATTTTGTCAACATCAATCATAGCTTCTAATTTTTGTGTAACTGTATCGACAATTACCATTTTATCAGATGCATTAGCAGCAATTTGAAAGTAACGACCTGTTGGATCAAAAAAACCATCATGTAAATATTTAGCTGAATCAATTTTAGTAATCTTTAAATTATCAAGATCAGAATAATCAACTTGCCACATTTGTCCCAGTTCTTTAGTTGAAACTAACCAGGTTGGTGCTCTAGGGGTATCATAAATTGCTGCTACACGAGACTCATTAACATACTCACCATCAATATTTGTACCACGTGTAGAAACAACTTTTAATGGCATCATTGTTTTAGCATCAAGTATTACAAAATGAGGAGGCCAATAACCACCGCCAACAACGTATTTACCATCACCTGATACCGCAACATCACGCGCATCGTAAGCAACCTGAACATTGGCAACTTTCATTTTATCTGGAGTTTGCCATAAATCTACTTTAGTCATCATGCCATCACGACCCATAACATACCAAAACCGACCAGCATCTTTAGCTTTAAGTGTTTTATGATTTTCAGTTGTTTTTAAAACATGTACAGCATAACCAGTATCTATACGAGCAAAAACTTCTTTTTTATCACCGTCTATTATTGCAATTTTACCGACATCACGCTCAATAACTAGGAAAAAATTCTGCCAGTTACGATCATGCATTGGCTTGGTTGGATAATCCTTTGGAGCAACATGAACCTCATGTCTTTCTTTCATAAGTGACAATGGCATTTCAGGTGGAACAGGTGGTTCAAGCTGAATGTATGTTGCTAGCAGTGAAATTTCTTCTTTGCTGAAAATATCATCAAAGTTATTCATGCCACCTTCAGTACCCAGAGTAATAATTTTTTCTAGTCTGGCTTGACCTTTTTCGATAGTATCTTTTGGCATCAGGCTTGTACCTGTAGCACCTTTTCTTAATACTCCGTGGCAACCAGCGCAACGCTGAAAGTACATTGACTTAGCTTTATCAAAGTCTGCCTTAGAAAGTGCCACCTCCGATGCAATGACAGATGTACTCATAGATATACTAGAAATAATTAAGCCAAGTGTAACAGCCAGTTTAGTTCTAATGTGTTTCGTAATCATAATAGACTCCTAATCTTGTGTGAAAATTGAGATTTTTTTAAATAAAAACAACCGTAGTTGATTTGCTATCTCTACTTTAATTTGAACTATATTCAAATTTATTGCTATTTAATTACAATACAGCCAATTTGTCCTTGACCTACATCAACAGAGGTGTTAGATATCCTGTATTTTACATAAGAGTACATAATTTTAAGATGCACCTTCTCATAATCTAATAGAATATGACAGTGATACATTTCTGGATGGTTGTGATAAGGCATCAATAATTGGTTCATCGGCAGCAAAATTACGCACTTGTTGCCAGTTCCAATATTTCTTATCGGTTAAATTAAAGATACCAAGACGCAAATGTTGATTATTGGTAATTTTATAGCTGGTGAACAAGTCAAATATAACAAAACCAGCAGGTTTGAAAAATTCATCATTGGTTTCATCGACTCGATTAAGTGCCGCATTAAATGTGGAATATAAATTAACCTTCCATAAATTATTTGCCGAGGACCAACGCAAATTATTAACTACTTTAGCGGGTGAAATAGTGTTTAATGGCTGATTGTTGGTTTTATTATTGGCATGTGTCCATGCCATACTAGTATAGCTCGATAAGAAATTATTGATATGCCATTTATGTGCAAGCTCTATACCATAAATTTCAGCTGCATCAATATTACGTGATTGAAACAATATTGTACCTGTTTCTGGGTCAATACCAACTCTAGCCTTGGTTTCAATAAAATTATTATAATCTGTGTTAAATAGGGTTAAATTAAACTGATGGGTTTCACCAAAATAACGGTAACCTAGTTCTAATCCATCAGAAGTTTCAGATTTTAAATCTGGGTTGGCAATCGCTCTAAGATTAAACATAGGCATATTTAAGCCAATATTCACATCATCAAAAGGCGGTGCTCTAAATCCACGGACATATTGTAGATAGATATTAGAGTTATCATTGAGTTCATACATAACCCCTAGTTTAGGTGAAATATCAGTTTCGGTAATGGCAACAATCTGCGTATCAATGCCATTGGTATCAAACACCGCATCTCGGGTTGGCTTTAGGTCATAATAGTCAAATCTAATAGCAGGGATGATAGTCCAGGCACTGTCCTCAATGGTAATTTCATCTAACACAAAAATACCTAACTGTTTAATGACTGAGTTTGGAAAATCACGCCGAGGAAACATTTCTCCTAAAATCATGGGTATGGTTATACCTGTGGTTAAATTAGTCTCCCAGCCATCACGTAGCTCTTTAATATCAGCAGTTGTAAACTCAATACCATAGATTAGATTATGGGTAGCAGCGTTGGAGATGTACTGCCTATTTAGATTTAACTCGATACCAGTATTTTGTTGATTATATTCAAAGTATCTGAATTGTGATAAAGGTGTACCTCCTCTGGAAGTTCTTTTTTCAAAAGTGTCTTGCTCAAAGCTTGTTCTGGCAATATATGCACGTAGGACTGCATCATCAAACAGTTGACTGGTTAGATTGAAGTCATAGTCAAAAGTCAGTTTATAATTATTACTGTTGTCATTGGCTGATAGCTCGGTAGTGCGTAAAAATCTACCTTGACCAATAAATGAATTAATTTGTGTGTCATTTTCACGTTGAGTAGCAGTAATGCCAACTTTAAATGTATCACTACCGAAAGTATTTACCACAAACTTACTAAAGAAAGTCTGTTCATCCCAATTGGAGAAATCCCTAGCAAGCCGTACTGATTCATGATTAATCAAACCTTTGCCATCACGTTGGGTAAATGCAACAATGCTACCAAATGAATCATTATCCCAAGCAGTCATTCCAGCAATAACCCGACCATGGGTTTTACCATCATAACCTAAACGAATTTTATTATATCTGTTGTTATCACTTAAACGGGTTAAGTCTTCAGGGTTCCAGGTCTGAATAGAGACAATGCCACCAATAGCATCACTGCCATACAGTGTTGAAGCAGGACCATTTAGAATTTCTATACTTTTAATTAAATCAGTTTCAGGTAATTGAGCTGTAGCATTTGAATAGGTACCAATTGAGAATTGTTTGGCATTGGTTATACCATCAATTTCTATGGCAACACGATTTTTACCTACACCTCGGATATTAATCCCAGAACTGCCAAACCGTGTACCTGCATTTTCTATATGAATATTACTTTCATAACGCAAAGCATCTGCCATGTTTTCACTGTTAGTAGTGACTATATCATCAGCTGATATTACCGAAACAGCACCAACTACTTCCATAATAGGGCGTAGTTGTTTGTTGGCAACTGCTACCACCGTGGTTGAGTCTAATGCAACTGCTGAGTCATCTTCAGCTTTAATAGCATTAGCAAGGATAAGCAACGGAACAATAAAGATAGATGTTTTTTTCATCAGTGGATTGTAGTTGCATAACCATACTTATCCCTTGATGAAGGTCAAATGTCTCCATTAAGAAATTTCTGACTGATGACTAATCAGAGGTTCTTTACTGCTTCTGAGCCTTTAAACCGCTCCAGAATAACATACCACACAGGTATCAATATCAAAGTAATTACGGTGGCAAACAGTATTCCAAATGCTAGAGATACTGCCATTGGGATAATAACTTTGGCTTGCAGGGACGTTTCTAGTAACATCGGTAGCAATCCAAAAAAGGTTGTCAATGAAGTCAACAATATAGCTCGAAATCTTCTGGTGCCTGCTGCCATTGCAGCTTCCAAAGTCGTGTGTCCCTGTTGTCGGTATTTGTTGATAAAGTCCACCATTACCAAAGAGTCATTAACTACCACGCCTCCCAAAGCTATAACCCCAAATAGTGAAATCATACTCATGGTATAGCCAGTAATCCAATGACCCAAAATTGCACCAGTAATGCCAAATGGAATTACCATCATGATAATCAATGGTTGGGTGTATGATTTTAATGGAATTGCCATCAGCATATAGATAAATAGCATGGCAATAAAAAATCCTTTTAACATACTTTCGCCCAATTCTGCCATCTCTTTGGCAACACCATCAGGTGCAGATTTCACTGATGGATATTTTGTTTGTAGCTGCTCCATAAAGCCGCCATCACTTTTTAACTCGGCCATAATTCCATTTGGGTCTGCTACCTTTAAATCTGCATCTCCTGATATGGTACTGGCACGTTTTCTGTCAATTCTAATAATAACATCACTAGCCTTACCAATACTGATATTGGCAACACTGGTAATTGGGATGGCAGTTCCATCTTTTAAACGAATACGCATACTGTCTAATGTTGCCATGGTCTCACGCTCAGATAATGGATACTTGAGCATAACCTTGACCTCATCAACTTCTCTTTGTAGGCGTTGAATTTCTTCTCCATAAAACGCCTGTCTGACCTGGTTGGCTAAATCTCTTTGGGTTAGACCTAGATTATGCCCACGTGGTTTCAGGTTTAACTGTACCTCATCTTTGCCCTCTTTCATGGAGTTGCGAACATCGGTAACACCTTGATACTCGCTAATTTTGTCTGCCAACTCCGTAGATGCTAGTTTTAGCTCTGCGATATTGTCAGAGGTTAGTTTAAATGCAATTTCAGGCCCATCTCCTGGTCCTATCAGTGAGCCAAAAGCTAGTACTTCTGCTCCGGTAATTTGCCCTACCTTTTCGCTCCAAAGTTTTAATACTTCATCGCCATTGAGAATAATATCTTCTTTAATTAGCTCTACAATGAGAATGCCATCTAGCTGATTCTGTTTTGACAGGGAGATATGTTCCACTATCAGTCCATTTTGTTGGCCACTTGCTTGTGAGTATTCTGTATCAATATCAAGAATACCCTGCTCAATTTTTGCTAAAGCAGTCTCGGTAATGGCATCAGATGTACCTTCAGTCATTTTTACTTGGGCAAAAATAAAGTCGGCAGTGAAGGACGGATTCATAACAAATCTTACGATGCCATTACGTAACATGCCAATAGCAAGGATTAAAATACAGATAAAAATCAAGGTTGCCAGAAATGGTCTGCGTACCGCTTTATGCAGCAATGGCTGGTATCCATTTTTGATGAGCCTGTCTAACAAATAATTTACCTTACGTTGAACACGTAATAATACACCAGGTTTTTTGGTTTCAACATCACTTATTTTCATGTGGGATAAATGTGAAGGTAGAATTAACTTAGACTCAATTAGTGAAAACAACAGGCTTAAAATTACTACCCAACCAATTGCTTCAAAAAAACTGCCAAATATAGTGCCGACAAATAATAATGGGATAAAGGCAGCAATAGTTGTCAATACCCCAAAAGTTGCAGGCAGTGCTACTGCCTGAGCCCCTTTGACCACGTTTTCTATTGAGTGTCCTTTGTCCTGAATTTCTTTGTAAGCACTTTCACCGATTACAATAGCGTCATCAACCACGACACCTAATACCAGTATAAATCCAAACAGACTCAGCATATTAATAGTAACGCCTACATAACTCATGACTATAAATGTGCCTAGAAATGCTACAGGCAAGCCAACCATAACCCAAAATGCTACCTTTAAACGTAAAAATAAAGTTAAAATCAACAATACCATTATAGATCCAAGTAACATGTTTTTAGTCATTAAATCTATACGACCATTTACATAGTACGATATATCTGACCAGTGAGACATGTTCATATTTTCTGGCAGCTGTGCCTGTTTATCTGCCACATATTGTTTGACCTTGGCAGTTACATCCAGAATATCATCATCACCAATAGCATCAATTTGAATGGAGATAGCTCGTTCACCATCGAAAGTTGAAAACCGTGATGATTCTGCAAACCCATCGGTAATTGTGGCAATATCTTGCAGTTTTAAATTAGTTCCATTAGCAAAGCTACGGATAACAATATTACCAAAGTCATCTTTAGTGTCAGCCTTTCCTAATGCTCGCAACAGGACATCACCTTTTTTGGATTTAATTGCCCCAGCAGGTAAATCCAAGGATGAGGAGCGAATTGCTAAAGCTATCTCATCAAAGGTGAGTTGATATTTTCTTAGGGTTTTTTCACTGACTTCAATACTAACTTCCAAATCATTAGCACCAACAACAGTGGCAGATGAAATGCCAGCAATATCAATAATCTCATCCCTAACATCAAAAGCATAACTTCGCAGCTGCTTATCGGTTACATCGCCATAAAGTGACACAAAAATAGCCTGCATGTGAGTATCAATCTGGCTAATTATTGGTTTTTCAACTTGTTCAGGAAATGAATTGATTCCATCAATTTTATTCTTTATATCGTTAGTAACATCGCCTAGATCATAGTTATCATCAACTTCTATAATAGTTGTGCCAATATTTTCAGCAGCACTACAGGTGATTTTATCTATACCATTGATGGTTGTTAATGACTGCTCGATTTTCAGACAAACCCCTTCTTCAACCTCAACCGGTGCAGCACCAGGAAATGCAACAGTAATGGAAATCATATTAATTGCAGTGGAGGGGAACATCTCTTTACGAGTAGATGATACGGAAACTAGTCCGACAATCAGTATAATAGCCATCAATAGATTGGCTGCAACTGGATTGATGGCAAACCAATAAATTATACCTTTACGCCAGTTTGTTAATTTTTTCATTCTATATCGCTCTGGTTAATCTTGTGGTATATGGGCTAATTTAAGCGTGGCGCCAGATTTAATTCCCGGTAACTGGGTAGTGATGACCTTATCACCTAGATTTAATCCTTTGGAGATATAGAAATTTTGTATATCTGCATAAGCGGTTTCAACTGATCTAATAACCAGCTGTGAGTTAGAGTCTAGGATTTTGACTTTATTATTTAACATCATATAGCTACGTTCCAGTGGGTATACCGAGTATAAGGTTTCACCCGCAAACTCAACCTCAACAAAGGTGTTAAACCTCAATGGTGTGGGTTGTTGGGAGAAAGGTTTTTCAATTTCTATCACCACATAATTCATTAATGTTTTTACATCACGTTGAGACTCTATATGGGTCACCTGCCCGTGCCATTGTACTTGTTTGGTTTCTTCACTGGTTATGATAACTTTGAGAGTATCGACCATATCATTGAGGCCGCTCATTTGTAGCTGTTGATCAGATAGTGCCACTCTGATTTCAGCCAGTTTGGTTGATGCTATGGTTGCCAGTGTTGTACCGATATTGACGAATTGCCCTACATCCACATTTTTAGTAAAAATAACCCCATCAAAAGGAGCAACAATACTGGTTTTTGTCAAATTTCTTTTAGCTAATAATAAATCAGCTTTAGCTCCAGCAAGTGCCGCTTTGGCACTAGCAACCTGGGGTAGGTTTAGGTTTAAGGAGCTGGGCTTGCCTTTTTTACCATATTTATCCCAATCATTTTTAGCTAAATCAGATTTTGCCTGATCCAAATCTAGCTGAGCTAAAGCTGCTGCCACATTAGCCTTGGAACGCACAATCGCAAGTTCATAGTCTTTGGGGTCAACCTTGACCAAAACATCACCAGCAGCAAATTTGCCACCATTACTAAACTGAGGTGCAACAAAGGTTATTTTGCCAACAATTTCTGCAGAAAAATTAATGCTGGTTTTAGGCAGTACCATACCCTCAGTTACGATTGGCACCACAAAATCTACTGGCTTTATCGTGATTGTTTCAACCATAGGAATAGCTGCAACATCATCTTTTTTCTCAATTTCTGGTTTTAGCACGCTCATCAAAAACCAGATGCCAACAGTTATTAAAACAACTATTATAAATGGTAAAGCTCGACTGAATTTACGTTGATTCTCTGTTGCTCCCATTGGAGGTAATGTGTGGTTTTGATTTGACATAATATTATTATTTATTCAGAGGTGTATTTTAATTGTTTAGATAATACCCTAATCCCGATATAGAAAACACGATTATAGCACAACCCCTTAGCACGTCTAGCAAATCCAAAAAATGCCTAACCACCAATAAGGTGGCAACGTATTTTTTATATTCACTATACATACCAAGTAATTGCACTCTATTTCGTATTTCTATATTGGGATTAGGGTAATAAAATCATATAGACCAAAAGTCATTTATTTGCTTATTTAAATTTATACAGGCATTTTTTGCCTTATTTGCGA
>UOEW01000130.1_pt1 | contig 15515 bp, 14 predicted proteins | sample 1988701 | NCBI WGS metagenome assembly UOEW01 (sample SAMEA4712195, study PRJEB27164) | hydrothermal vent metagenome | biome: marine basaltic hydrothermal vent biome; feature: marine hydrothermal vent; material: mineral | place: Pacific Ocean | collected 2011-06-14/2011-07-23 | depth 1719 m | reverse complement strand
TTAGTGCATTGGGGAGGAGATGTAAGCGTTGCTATTTCAAACCCTGACAATAAACTGATTTTCAAAACTATTCGAGAACTTCAACCCTATCATTGGTCACAAGTCAATGGAGAAAAGTTATGAATCATATTAGACGACAACTAGCTTGACCGATTTGGCGACAATTAACTTGACCGGTTGGAAATCAAAAAATTTTCTCTATCTTATCGTTTTAATTTGTAACAAGTATGTATTCCCACGCAGGGGCGATAGGAACGAGAAAATACGCAAGAGTACCTAACGCATATCTACAAGCAATTACCTCTAGTTGAGTTAGTTGCCAATTATGAAAAACTACTCCCTTGTAATTTTAAATCAAATCGCTAAAAGCCAAAAAAAAGAGTTAAACTTTAATAAAAATGATGGGTCTCCCAGCTTGTCGGTGTTTTCTATATCGGGATTTGGGTGATATATACCATCAAGATTAGGGCAGTAGTTTTATTGGTATGTGCTTTTGATAATGATAAAAGTCTTTATCGGTGGTAAAGATAGCCACATTTAATCGAAAGGCAACGGCACAAATAAAGAAATCAACAGTTGAACCTTGTATTCCTCTTGATCTACATGTATTTGAAAATTGTGCGGCTTGAATATAATCTTCATCCAGTATTTGTGTGTTTTCAAATGGGTTTAATTTGTTTTTCAATTGATTAAATTTGCTTAACTCTGAATAACCCGAAAGAATTTCTTGTTTAATTACGCCAAGAATTAAAACCTTATTACTGCTAATAAGGTCGATTAAGGTATTAACATGCCCTGCATACTTGGGTTTTTTTGATCTAAAAGCATTCGACCAAATCGTGGTATCAACTAAAACTTTCATCTGTCTCTTTGACGGACTTTTCTGTAATCATAATCGGCATCAGGTTCCATAACACCAAAAAGGTCAATAATTTCTAATTGTTTTCTATGATTGACAAATTCCTTGAGAGCTGTGTTTACGGTATCTTTTTTGGTCTTTAAACCGCTTAGTTTTTGAGCCTCAATCAACAAGTCATTATCTATTGCTAAGTTTGTTGCCATTGTGAATTACCACTATCAAAATTTATCCGCACATAATACCACACAACAAAATGTGTGTCAATTACTCATCACTGATAAAAGAAGTCGATAATATCAAGCTTGAAAAAAATGAAGATAAAAATCAAGAGCATTTATCCATAGATTACACGGATTAAAAAAACACCACCATACATAAAAGGCTGCAATATGTGTTTGGCTGTCTTTACAATTCGTTATTTGATTTAACTGATTTAAAATGGATTGGGTGTCATAAGGTATTTATACCTTTGATTGGTGTACTCGAAAGCATTTTAAAAGTTTGGCTAAAAATATTGTTTTTGATAGATATCTTGTAATTTGTATGATTAAAACAAGTCAATAAAACCAAATCCATTTGTCTCTATTTTTTCAGTTTTATTGTAGCGTGAGATATAACGGTACAGGAATAAGGTACACAGCTTTGTTTACAAACTCTATGCCTCTCTGGTTTCATGCTCCATTGCCATTAATGCCATGCGTATTTCGCCGTATGAGTACTCATCTCTCATTTGTGTTTTTAAATCACTGAGTCCTTCAAATTTTAACTTGCCTATTAGTTGTTTTAGTTGCTGGTATCGGTCTTTTTGCAGTAGCTCGGTTATGTGGATTTCTCCGCTGCCAATGAATTTGGCAAGATGGCTTTCTATGGTGGACTCTACATAACCGCGTTGCTTTGCAATTTCAGGGATGCTTAGCCCCTGTTTAAATAGTGCTAGTGTTTGTTGTTGAGTTGCTCCTTTTTTAGGGCTGAGTTTTTTTGGCTTTTCTGTGATTTCACGTGATTCCAGATTATGTTTTTCTGCATACTTCTGAATAATACTGACGATTGCCTGTCCATATTTTTCAATTCGGATTTTTCCCATGCCGTGTATGTCTTGCAGGTGTTTGGTTGTTGTGGGGAAATGGCGACACATCTCATACAGGGTTTTTTGGGTAAATATATTAAAGGCTGGTAGCTCTTGTGCTTGTGAAATTTTACTGCGGAAGTCTTTTAGCTCTGCAAATAGTTCAGGATGCTCAGTACTGTCGATATATTCTTTTTTTGGTTTGCTGGACTTAAGGTTTTGCAAGGCTGTTGCGGTTCTTAGCTGTAAGTAGTTTTTGCTATCAAAACCGGCAGTCAGCCCATTTAAACAGTGTAGTTTGTTAGCTAATAGCTCGGTTATTATTTGTATCTGCTGGTTCAGGTTCTTTTTTACTTCCTGATTTTCAGTTGAGAAACTCAGGTTGCTGAATGGTGTTGCTATTAGCTGGTTGGTTTTCTCTAAAAAATAGGCAATGGCTTTTTGGAGCCTGTCCTGGATTGTAGGGTCATTTTCTGGCAGGTCGATAGTTGCCGATAGTGCGATTAATTGTTTCTGAAAGTTGGCATTAACCTGCAATAAATGATTGACTCCAAAATCTAGTATTGCTCTTAGTGCTTCGATGAGCTTGCCTTCTAGGCTGTTTTTATTTTGGTAATAAATACTAATGCTGCGTTTTAAGGGGTAGGTAAACTGTGAGTAGTCAAACAGGTCAGCCATTAAGTTAAGTTGATAAGTTTTTTGGGATTGAAGCAAATCATTGGAGGTTGGAGGATTGTCTTTTACGGCGTTAATATAGGAGGAAACACTTTGATCGGTAATGATGCTACTGTCATTGATTTTACTTTTTAAGACTACTCCATCTAGGGTTCGACACCTACTTAAAGCTACATAAGTTTGCCCGTGGGCAAAAGATGCCTCAGCATCAATAATAACTTTGTCAAAGGTTAGTCCCTGACTTTTATGAATGGTAATTGCCCAGGCTAGTCTTAGGGGAATTTGCGTAAATGAGCCAACACAATCCTCGGTGATTGCTTTGCTGTCTGGATTTATGCTGTATTTGACATTTTCCCAAATCTCGGGTGTGACGATAATCACTTCATCATCTGTTGGGCATTTTACTCTGACTTCGTCACTGTCAATTTGAACAATTATTCCCATCTTGCCATTAAAATAGCGTTTTTCGGGGGAGGAGTCGTTTTTGATAAACATCACTTGAGCTCCGAGTTTTAGCTCAAGTTTTACATCTGTTGGGAAGGCGTGCTCATTAAATTTACCTTTTATTGTGGCTGCATAAATAAAACTTTGACTACTAAGCTTGCTGAGCTCAATATTGTTCATTTTATGCGCTCTGTTATTATGGGTGGTTAGGGTGATATAGCCTTCTTGCTCTTGCGGGGTGAAATCTGGTAAGTAGCGTTTATTGAGTTCCGCAGCTGAGCTTGGCGATAGCCTGTTGTTGCGTATTTCATTGAGAATCGCAATAAACCTCTGATTATCTTGGCGATAAATGTGTTGCAATTCGATGGCAATAGTATCGGCTTGCTGGTATGCCTGACTACTAAAGAAAAAAATGGTGTGGTAATATGGTGCTAATAAACTCCATTCATCAGGTTTTACCACTGGGGCTAATTGCTGTAAATCGCCAATCATTAGAACCTGCACGCCACCAAATACTTTGTTGCGGTCTTTATAACGCCTGAGAACCTGATCTATAGCATCGAGTAAATCTGCACGTACCATGCTGATTTCATCAATTATCAGCAAATCTAAAGACCTGATGATGTCAATTTTCTGCCGACCAAATTTCATTTTGTAATTGCCACGATGCTGAAACTGGGAGCCATCTGGGATAATTGGCCCAAACGGCAGTTGAAAAAATGAGTGTATGGTAACACCTTTGGCATTGATGGCTGCCACTCCCGTTGGTGCAACTACAATAAGCCTTTTTAGGGATTGGGCTTTGATTGCATGTAAAAAAGTGGTTTTTCCTGTGCCTGCTTTACCAGTTAGGTAAATGCTTTTGTCGGTTTTTTCGACAAAGTTCCAGGCTAGTTCGAGTTCTGGATTGGGAACTTGACTCATTGTATCTGACTTTTGTGGGACAGGTCTTTATCACCAATATCGGTACGGTTATATTTAGTATCCCAGGATATTGAGCTGGCATATTCATAAGCTTTGGTTTTTGCCTGTTGGATATCGCTACCTAAGGCGCAGACACATAGAACTCTGCCTCCATTTGTGACTAGATTGTCATGTTCTATTTTGGTTCCTGCTTGAAATATTTTTTTGTCACTATGGACGGTATTATGGTCTAAGCCTGTAATAATCGAGCCAGTTTGATACGCATCTGGATAACCTTTTTCTGCCAGTACTACGCCTAAACAGGCTCTTTGATCCCACTGTATATTCTGTTTGGCTATATTTTTATTAATTGCTGCCAAACATAGCTCATCTAAATTACTCTGCAAACGCATCATTATTGGTTGAGTTTCAGGGTCACCAAAGCGTACATTGAATTCTAAAACTTTGGGGTTACCCAAGTCATCTATCATCAAACCAGCATACAGAAACCCAACAAAGGGACAGTCATCCAGTAGCATTCCTTTTATAGTTGGTTTTATGATGGTTTCAATAGTTTTTTGATACACCGCATCATCTACAACCAAGGCAGGTGTATAGGCTCCCATACCGCCTGTGTTTGGACCTTTATCACCATCATCACGAGCCTTGTGGTCTTGTGAGGTTGCCATTGGCATAAAGTTTGTGCCATCTGCAATCACGATAAATGAGGCTTCTTGACCTTGTAAAAACTCTTCAATAACTATTTGGCAACCGGCTTTACCGAAGACATTGCCTGCTAACATAGCATCCACAGCGTGATGTGCCTGTTTAAAATCTTGGGCAATAACCACTCCTTTACCAGCAGCTAAACCGTCTGCTTTAATGACAATAGGATAACTATTTTGTTGTTGCAAGTACTTTAGGGCTGGTTCGATTGTAGTGAAACTTGCATAGGCTGCTGTTGGGATATTATATTTTTCTAGGAACTGTTTGCTATATGTCTTGGAGCCCTCAAGTTGTGCTGCTTTTGCACTTGGTCCAAAGCAGTTGATTCCTGCTTGTGTCATTTTATCCACAATACCATCACATAGCGGCTGTTCTGGCCCAACAACTACCAAGTCAATGGCTTTGGATAGGCAAAATTCGATTAGACCCTGATAGTCACTGACGGCAATATCAATATTTGATACATTTTTTTCTGTAGCTGTCCCCGGATTACCAGGGGCTACATAAACATGTGAGGTTGTTGTTGATAGGCTTAGTCTCCATGCTAGTGCATGTTCTCTGCCTCCGCAACCAATGACTAAAATTTTGTTCATTTAATTTCTATTCTCGGACAGCTTCCTAGTGATTAAAATGCCTGATGCCAGTAAAAATCATGACCATATTATGTTCATTAGCTGCATCAATAACTTCGACATCACGGATAGACCCACCAGGCTGAATCACGGCTACAATACCACTGGAGGCTGCTGCATCAATGCTGTCTCTAAATGGGAAAAATGCATCTGATGCCATCACTGAACCAGTTACTTTGAGACTGGCATCATGAGCTTTTATTGAGGCAATTCTGGCACTGGTAACTCTACTCATCTGCCCTGCTCCTACTCCGATGGTCATTAGGTCTTTGCCATATACAATAGCATTGGATTTGACCCTTTTGGCTACTTTCCAGACAAATTTCATATCGGCGAGTTGTTGTTCTGTTGGTTGTTTTTTGCTGACAACGGTTAATTTAGTGTCTGCAAGTTTTAGTATATCTGCATCTTGTACCAACAGACCACCATTAACTCGTTTGTACATTTGCCAAGGTTGTTCTGGTATTTGCCATTGCCCGCAGCTTAGTACTCGCAGGTTTTTCTTAACTTTAAATGCTTCGATAGCTGCATCATCATAGTCTGGTGCTATAATTACTTCAACAAACTGTTTTTCGGTAATAGTATCGGCAAGTTTTTTAGTGACTTTACCATTAAAGGCAACCACACCACCAAATGCTGAGGTTGGGTCGGCTGAAAAGGCTTTTAAATATGCCAGTTCTAAATTTGACTCTAAAGCTACCCCACATGGATTGGCGTGTTTTACAATAACACAGGCTGGCATTGTATCAAATTCTTTTACGCACTCCAATGCTGCATCGGCATCAGCTATATTGTTGTAACTCAATGCTTTGCCCTGTATGTGCTTGGTGGAACCTATTGTGCCTAGGGCTGGTTGCTTGTCGACATAGAAAGCACCTTTTTGATGTGGGTTTTCACCATATCTTAAATTAACACGGTGCTGATACTGCATGCTTAGGTATCTGGGAAAATCTGCCTTATCACCTGTATCTTTCATCGCACTAAGATAATTGGCAATAAGCCCATCGTACCTGGCAGTATGAGCAAATGCCTTAGCTGCCAGAATATGTCGGTTGGCATGTGAAATGCCGCTATAAGTTGCCATTTCATCAATAAATTCAGCATAGTCCTTAGGGTCTATCAGCACTGTGACTCTATCATGATTTTTCGCAGCTGCACGTACCATGGCTGGACCACCAATATCGATATGTTCAATCGCTTCATCTAAACTAACATCTTCGGCACTGATGGTTTGTTCAAAAGGGTATAAATTAACTACCAACAAGTCAATTGCTTCAATACCATTTTCTTGCATTAGCTGTGTGTCCTGTTCGGTTCTTGCTAATAAGGCACCATGAATCTTGGGATGCAGAGTTTTTAGTCTACCGCCCATCATTTCAGGAAAACCAGTATAGTCAGCCACCTCGGTAACTTCATGTCCCAGTTCTTGCAAATGCTGTGCAGTGCCACCAGTTGACAGGATTTCAATGCCAAGTTGTTTTAAACCTTCTGCCAATATATCCAGGTTGGATTTATCTGAAACACTAATTAGTGCTCGTCTGATTGCGACTCTATTTTGCGTAGTTGCCATGATTATTTTAATAGTTTATGCTTTTTTATCTTATTTCTTAGGGTTGTGCGAGTGATTCCTAGTATATCTGATGTTTGGGTTTGGTTGCTATCGGTAAAGTCCATAATTTCTAAAATTAGACCCTTCTCTACTTCATCTACGACAAAATCGTATAAATTTTTGGCTTGATGACCAGCTAAATTTTGCAAATAGCGTCTAACGGTATGCCGCGTATAGTTTTGTAAGTTTACCTTGGTTACATCCATCATTTGACTCCGTAAGTTGGACTAAACCCTACTTCAAAAGTAACTGCGCTTTTTCCTGGGCTTTGCAATTCTAAAGTAATCGGAATCAAAATATTTGGCAACATGCCGACTTTGATTGTCTCAGCATCTGTATACTCGCGTGGCAGGAATCTGCGCATAGCGACAACTTCACCATTTAAATTTGACATTTTTACTTGCAGTGCTGGAAAAACCTGTGCCTTGTCATCACTGTTAATTATCCCTGTTGTAATTATTAGTGCATTATCACGCCCAGGATGTTGCCTGATGCTTCTGGAAACCAGAGCTATTTTATTCAAATTTGACTGCTGTATGTGAGTATAGCATTTAATTTGAGCACATATTACCTGTTTTAATTTACCTTCAGGTAACTGTAAGCTGCCATTTTTAATAGCCAGACTCGCTTGCCATAACAGTCCAATAATCAGAGCGAGGGTAAATAACACCCAAAGTATTATTGGTTTGCTGGTTTTTACTGGTTCATTTTCTACCACAAAATCTGGTCTTACATTAAACACTGCCCCACTATCAACTTCTGCTAAAATATCATCGTTTACTGTATCTGGATTTATTTTATGAGTGCTTTCGGTAACTATGCTTTGCTTGTATTCATGGGTTAATAAAGGTGGCGAGTTGTCATTTTCGTGCAGAATTAAATCGGTTTTGTGCTGAGACTTGTATTCAGCCAGAGTATCAAGTGCATTAAACACCGCACCACAGGAACTGCAACGTACCATAGCATTAGCTGTGACTAACTCATCAACAATAATTGTGAAAATCTCTCCACAACCTCTACATTGGGTGAACATTATTACTCATCCTTTTCTTTGCATTACTTTATTTATTTCTTTCTGGCATACACACATGCCCAATCTTCGACAATCTTGATTTGAAAGTCAACAAATGATGGACTAAACTTGGCAACTATCTCATCTGTCTGCTCTACTAGTATGCCTGACATCAGCAGTTGACCACCAGTTTTCAACATATGGCTAAATGTGTCAACTAAGCTCATTAGGGGTGCAGCTAAAATATTTGCCATAACAGTATCTAAATTTTCCAGCATAGATACTTCATCAACAGCGATCACGGTGATACCTGCACGCACATAGTTTTTTGCTGCATTAGCCAAGGTTGATTCTATTGCCTGAGGGTCAATATCAGTGCAATAAACTTTGCTGGCTCCATGTTTTAAAGCCGCTATAGCTAAAATGCCAGAGCCACAGCCAAAGTCAATAACATTCATTCCCTGAAGATTGTTAGCATCAACCCATTGCAGACAAAGAGCGGTGGTTGCATGTGTGCCTGTCCCAAATGCCAATCCGGGGTCTAAATAAATATTAACTGCCTTTGCATCAACAGCTGCAAACTCACTGGGAATTATCCAGGTACGAGTACCAAATAACATTGGCTTGAAATGCTCTAGCCAAGTACGTACCCATACTTGATTTTGCAGTCTTTCACAAACAATTTCATGTGCTGGCAGTTGTTTTCGTATAGTGGTTAATATTCGCTGTTCGTCATTATCTTTCACAAACATTGCCGTAATTTGTAGGTCTTGCCATAGAGGCGTTTGTTCTGGAAGTGGTTCTAAAATTGCTGTATCTTTTGCATCCCTATAAGTTACCGAACATGCTCCTATTGACAGCAATAGCAACTCTATTTCATCAGCTTCTGATTTTATACATGAAATTTTGATTTCAAAATATTCATACTCCATCAAGCACTACTTATCCTTTTCCAGTAATTTTTCCAAATAATGAATATTTTGACCACCAGCTACAAAGCCTTGATCTTGCATTATCATCTGTTGCAAGGCAATATTGGTTTTTATACCTGATACCACCGTTTCTGCCAATGCCAGGCGCATACGTTTAATCGTGGTATTTCGATCTTCACCACGGACAATTATTTTACCAATCATGGAGTCATAATTTGGTGGAACTTTATAGCCATCATAAACATGCGAATCTACTCTTACCCCAGGTCCTCCCGGGGCATGAAAAATTTCTATTGTTCCTGGTGATGGCATAAATGTTTTAGCATCCTCAGCATTAATTCTACATTCAATCGCATGACCTACAATATTTATATCTTGCTGTTGAATCTGCAATACCTCACCCGCTGCTATCAATAACTGTTGTTTAATTAAATCTACACCGGTGATAGCTTCAGTAACTGGATGCTCAACTTGTATCCGGGTATTCATTTCAATAAAATAAAATTCTCCGTCATCATATAAAAATTCAAAAGTTCCTGCACCTTCATATTTAATTCGCTTACAGGCTTCAACACAAACTGTGCCAATTTTTTCACGTTGTGCGGGTGTAATACCAGGAGCTGGTGCTTCCTCAACCACTTTTTGATGGCGGCGTTGCATCGAGCAATCTCGCTCTCCAAGATGAATTGCATTACCATGTTTATCTGATAATACCTGCACTTCAATATGCCTTGGGTTCTGTAAATACTTTTCCATATAAACTGTACCATCGCCAAAAGCGGCAGCGGCTTCGGTTTGGGTCATTTTGATAGCGTTATTTAAGGCAGCGTCGGTATGCACAACCCGCATTCCTCGTCCACCACCGCCTGCCGCAGCTTTTATAATGATAGGATAGCCAACTTTCTTGGCAATTGTTAAATTTTTCTCAATATTATCATCTAATGGACCGTCAGACCCTGGTACACAGGGCACCCCAGCTGCACGCATCGCCTCAATCGCCGCTACTTTATCACCCATTAGGCGAATAGTATCGGCACGTGGACCAATAAAAGTAAAGCCTGAGTTCTCAACTCTTTCTGCAAAATCTGCATTTTCTGCTAAAAAACCATAACCTGGATGAATGGCTTGGGCATCAGTTACCTCAGCTGCTGCAATAATTTTGGGTATATCTAAATAACTCTCTAGTGATGGAGGTGGACCAATACAGACAGATTCATCAGCCATACCCACATGTTTTTGATTTCTATCGGCGGTGGAGTGTACTGCTACTGTTTTGATACCCATTGTGTGACAAGCTCTTAGAATTCTTAGAGCAATTTCACCACGATTGGCAATTACAACTTTTGAAAACATAAGCGCTTACCTAACCAATCACGTATAATGGTTCATCAAATTCAATTGGTTGACCATTTTCTACTAAAACCTTCAACACTGTTCCGTCAAATTCAGACTCAATTTGATTAAACATCTTCATTGCCTCAACTACACATAAAGCATCGCCTACTTTTACTTTTTGCCCAACTTTAGTAAATGGCTCTGCATCAGGAGAGGATGCTGCATAAAACGTTCCTACCATAGGACTACGCTGAATATTGCCATCATTATTACTACTGGCAACAACATCACTTTTGACCTCTACTACAGGCGTTGGTGTAGCCGCAAGGGCTGGGGGCGATTGTATTTGCAACGGTGCAGCCGTAGTATATTGTACTTGTCTTGATAACTTTACTGACTCCTCTCCTTCACAAATCTCCATTTCTGTTAAGGATGAGTTTTCTAATAGCTCAATGAGCTTTCTAATTTTTCTTATATCCACGCAGTGCCCCCAATTAATGTTGTTAGGTATAGTTGTTAACTATGTGTTTTAATGCCAGCTGATAACCATCAGCACCCAAACCAGTTATAGTTCCCATGGCAATATCTGAGAACCAACTAGTTTTTCTAAACTCTTCTCTGGCATGTATGTTAGATAAATGAACCTCGATAAATGGAATTTTGGTTGCTAGCAAAGCATCTCTAATGGCAACACTGGTATGAGTAAATGCTGCTGGATTAAAGATAATATACTGGTTATTTTTATTTATCAGAGCCTGGATTTTATCAACTAACTCATACTCTCTGTTTGATTGAAAGAATGTCAATGAAATATCGATTCCATTTTTCTCAGCCCGTATACTCTTTAATGTTTTATCCATTAAGTTTTCAATATCCTGCAAACTATCAGAACCATAAACTTCAGGTTCTCTAAGACCTAAGAGATTAAGGTTTGGGCCATTTAAGACTGTAATATCAAGTACATTCATTTAGAATTTGACGCTAACTTGCCACTAAAAGACCTGATTTTGCACAAAAAATCCGTAAATGTCTAGGAAAATACAATTTTAATGTTTTTTAAACAAATTGTCTCAAACGTTCGTTTTAAACAGATAGCATCCTAATCCCGATATAGAAACAACCTCAATCTATTTAGACTGTTGCCCTGCACTGCCAACTTGTGAGCTATTAGGTCGATTTAGAGCATTGCTAATCCAGTTACCAGTTTCTATGAGTTTATTTAAATTGACTCCTGTGGTGATATTCATGCCGTTTAACATATAAACCACATCTTCAGTTGCGACATTGCCACTAGCACCAGCAGCATAAGGACAACCGCCAAGCCCTGCAACTGATGAGTCAATTATACTTGCTCCAAGCTGTAAACATGCGTATATATTTGCCAATGCTTGTCCATAAGTATTATGAAAATGCAAAGCTAATTTGTCCACAGGGGCTATTTCCAGACATTGGTTAAACATCGCTTGAGCTTTTAATGGTGTGCCTGTCCCAATGGTATCTGCCAGTGAGACCTGGTAACAGCCTAAAGCAAAGAGTTTTTTGGCTATTTCTGCAACTTTTTTTGGGTGTATATTGCCTTCATAGGGGCAGCCAAGTGCGCATGATACATAGCCACGTACTTTTATTTTGTTTTGTTTAGCTAGTGCAATTACAGGTTCAAAACGTCGCAGTGACTCTGCAATACTACAGTTAATATTCTTGCTAGTGAAACTGTTGGAGGCTGCACTGAATACCGCAACCTCTTTGATGTTGTTGGCAATGGCTTTGTTCATTCCTGTTACATTTGGCACTAAAGCTGAGTAGTTAAGCTGTTTTTGCCTAACTAGCTGTGCACACAATTGTTCAGAATCTGCCAGTTGTGGAGTCCATTTAGGGCTAACAAAAGCGGTAATTTCAATATTTTTTAAACCTGACTGTTGCAGACGTTTTATCAGCTCTAGTTTAGTTGTTAAATCAATTATCTGTTGCTCATTTTGCAGACCATCTCTGGGTGATACTTCTACAATTGTGACTCTTTTTGGTAGTTTTGACATTTTCTAAATCTACAAATAAAAGTCACTATTGTAACATGTGCACCCTTGTGATGGCTATTTTGGTTAAGGACGTTTCAAGATTTATTTCTATGTTCTGGCGCCAACAGGTTGCAAAAAGCTGACATAATACTTAGTGCTTGACCGAGAAAGTATTCGTAGCGAGGGAAAGCCTGGTTTTACGCGTATCATCCTTGATACTTGCCCACATCCATGTGGGCTAACGTGAAAACCCTTTCCAGAAGGGCTTTTGAGGAGAATAGCTGGCTATTTGACAAAAATAAGGAGAAATTTTGGCAAAATCCAGCTTTTCCGCAGTAGAATACTCTTTCTCGGTCAAGCACTACTTAATAAAAGAGATAAAATGAGAGAATGAACAAAGAGCCAATAACCATACTTTTGCAAAGAGTGAGCTCTGGAGAAAAGGAGCTATTAAATGATATTTATTCAAGATTATATGCTGACATTAAGCAAATTGCCGAGTATCAAATTAATAAATTAAATACCGGTCAAACCATTACTCCTACAGTATTGACTCACGATTGCTACCTAAAGATAGCCAAACAGAACAGGATAAACTTAAAAAATAGTAAACACTTCCTAAACTGTTTATCTATTAGCATGCGACAGCTTCTAATTGATGTATGTCGCTCTAAATCCAGTTCTAAAAAACAGCATATTACTGTTACCGATACTTTTGATGTTATAGGTGATACAAATATTGATTTTAAAATTATAGAGCTTGACTTGTTGCTCAACAGAGTAGAAAAAATTAGTGTACAATATGCGGAGATATTAAATTATAAATTAATCCTATCTATGACATTTGCTGAAATAGGTAAAGCAATTAATAAATCAGAAAGACAAGTAATCAGAGTCTGGAATCAGGCAAAAACATTGTTAATGGCATTAGCAAACGGGGAAACGACTAATGGGGCAACACCAAACACAAATTTGGAGGCGGGCAGTTGAAATTTATTCTGAAATTTCTGAACTACCACTCAATCAGGCAATAATAAAGCTCGATAAAATCAATAACCTTAGCTATGAGATAAAACAGGCGGTTATCACTCTGATTAACTCTGGCAATCAGGCATCCCAATATATCCAGCAAAACTTTACGCCCGATTTAATAACTGCACCTGATATGCCAATATATGAAATCGGGATGGTACTGGGAGAATATGAACTGATTGAAAAAATTGGCCACGGGGGAATGTCACAGGTATTTAAAGCTAAGAGAGTCAATAGTGAACTACAAAAACTGGTTGCAATTAAAATATTTTCTCCTAAAAACCATTCGCCCCAATTACTGGAACATTTTATTAATGAGCAAAAAATTCTATCTGAATTATCTCATCCGCATATAGTTGATATGTTGCATGGCGGTAAAACTGAGGATGGTATCACTTACTTGGTTATGGAGCTGCTAGACAATGCTTTGCCAATTAATAAATATTGTCAACAAACAGCTGCGAGTGTAAATAAAAAAATCACTTATATCAACCAATGCGCCAATGCCCTTGGGTACTCTCACGCCAATCTTATTATCCATCGAGATTTAAAGCCTGACAATATTTTAATAGATGAAAATAAAACTATGAAAATTGTAGATTTTGGTATTGCCAAGCTTATCAATAACGATATTAGCGGCAACAAGACCACAATTATGGCTCTGACTCCAAGTTATGCTGCCCCTGAACAGATTAACTCTAAAAATATCAGTGTGAAAACTGATATTTTTTCATTAGCAGTTGTAGCACTGGAACTATTAACTAGTAAACAATTTTTACCCAAAGACAGACTAATCAAGTCATGCATCAACGATGAGGCAGTGATAGAAAAACACTTAAAAGCACTAAAAGTCGATAAAGATTTAAAAAATATTTTACAACAAGCACTGCAACAAAACCCACAAAGACGCTATGCCAATATGCAATCTTTTGCTGATGATTTGAATAATTATCTAGCGAGCAAGCCCGTCAATGCAACATCTCATTCAATGTTCTATCGCCTGCGAAAATTTGCCCGTAGACGCACGGCACTATTTGTTACACTGTTTGCATTATTAACATCTCTAATACTTGGCTTGGCAGTAACCTTATGGCAGTATCAACAAATTAAAATCGAAGCAGGTAAGGCCCAACAGGTTAAACAGTTTATGCTTGATTCTTTTGCTGTTACTGATCCCAACGTTAGTGAGGGACTGGAAATATCTGCCAAAGATATTTTACAGATAGCTGCAAATAAAATTCATGAGAACCAAAACCTAAACCTGCAAATAAAATTTGAACTTTACCAAACCATTGGTCTTGCTTATGGACAAATGGGCTTTACCACACAGGCGACAGAGTTTCTTAAACAATCACTTAAAATAAACCCAAATGACTCAAAGTCACAATCTTTTTTAGCTCAGTTTTTACAACTTGGCTCACAATCACATGAACTGAATCAAGTACTGAAAGATATTGATGTAGATAAATATTCCTCAGTCCCTGATAAAGCCAGAATTTATCGAATTAAAGCCAAAATTCTTTTAGGCCAAGGGGATTTTCAGGCCTCATTAGATATGATTAGTGCAATAAGTACATTCACAAATGTAGAGGCTGACAATATAGCAAACTCCAGAGTTACGGCTGAAATTTATTTCCAGATGTCACAACTTGACAGGGCTATTGAAGTATTAACTGTAACACTTGCTGCCTCCTCTCTAAAAGACACAAATACCTCAACACTAGGCATAAAAAAAGATCTGGTTTTGTATTATACCAAAAATGGAGAGTACGACTCTGCCTTGCAGGTTAGCATTAAATTAATTGAACAGTTAAGAACTATATTGGGTAACCGCCATCCGGATTTAGGTGATTCATTATTGCAATTATCTGATGTGTATTTATCCAAAGGTGATTTACCAAATGCTCTAAAAACAGCTCAGGAAAGTCATGATATATTTGTCGGCCTTTATGGTGAAAATAATATCAAAGTAGCAAAAACACTAGCAACTTTGGGGATATTATCTTATCGCAACAATCAATTAGACAAAGCTGAACAACAGTTAACCCAATCAGTTAATGTGTTTGCCAATAACTACCCAACTGAACATTTAGAAACACTAGAGGCAAAGACAAACTTAGCAGGATTTTTCAATGCCACCAATAAAACTAAAAAAGCAGAAAAACTGTTAAGAGAAGTTTATACAGTACAACTCAATAATTTTGGAGCTACACACAGAACTACTATTTTTACCCAACAGCATTTATCCAGAGCATTGGCAATGCTGGGTGATTATACT